>Ga0214545_1000435_pt1 | contig 65410 bp, 51 predicted proteins | sample CNSS4metaG_FD_160064 | JGI IMG/M metagenome (GOLD analysis project Ga0214545, IMG submission 160064) | Root nodule microbial communities from cowpea collected in UCLA plant growth center, Los Angeles, California, USA - CNSS4 | ecosystem: Host-associated > Plants > Roots > Nodule | place: USA... | reverse complement strand
TATATATATATATAGTTATATTGTGATGGAGTTTGATAATCATATAATATTTGATATAATGGAATGCTGGAATGTTGGACTATTGGATTTGTCTATGTTGGAATTTTCTATATGCAGGTATTGTGGAATGTCTAAAAAATAAATAAACCCAGACCAATTTTTGACTCTTACCGACGGATTACCGACGGTCTTATTCGTCGGTAAATCCATTCGTGAAGTCCATGCCATTACCGACGGATAAGGCCATCGATAATTTCCGACGGATTACCGATGGATTACCGACAGCCTTATTCGTCGGTAAATCCATTCGTGAAGTTCATGCCATTACCGACGGATAAGGCCGTCGATAATTTCCGACAGATGTTTCCCTCGGTAATTATCGATGGATATATCTGTCAGTAATGGCGTGGACTTTACGAATGGATTTACCGATGGATAAGGCCGTCGGTAATTTCCGACGGCATAATCCATCGGTAATAACCGGCGGTCAGAGCGACGGATGTTTCCGTCGGTAATTACCGACATACTTGAACAATTCATCGGTAAATGATTATCGACGCACGGTTTACCGACGGATTTGTAACCGTCGGAAGTTTGTCGATAAAACGTTATTACCGAACGAATTATGCACATTTCCGACAGATTCTGACCGTCGGTAATTAGCGTTTTTCTAGTAGTGTATGTACCTTTGGTCTCCTTTGCTTTTAGTACACTTTGGCCACTTTTTGGGGACATATGAGACACATTCTTTGTCTCCTTTTGTGCTAGAACGAAATTATCCTTGCACACACCATAGTTAGCTCTTTTATCTCTCATTTTTGTAACCTTATTTGACCTAGTTTCTAGAAGCTAGGGTTAGGTTTTTTTAGAGACATCCTTATTTGCCCCTAAACTCTTCTATATAAGGGGTGCTCCTAGACATGTAAAAGGGTTGAAGATTTTGAAGTAAACACACTTTTGTGTCTCAACCATTTATGAGAGTTTCCTCCCTTGGGAGTGAATACTTTTAAGCCTTATCTTGCATAGCAAGTGGCAGCACACATCCACTCATCTTCAAGGTTGCATGGCTTCTAGCCTAACCTTGTAGTGGTGTGCTTCTCACATTTTTACCATTTCTTTCCTTTCCATTTTATGTTTTCTTCTTCCTTTAATTTGTTCTTGGTTTTCTATGGTTTTATTGCTTTCCATTTCCTTTTTGTTTTGAATCAATCCACCATCTTCTTTTCTTGAGCTTTGTGAAAGGAACCTTCACATCTAGATAGCTTGCTATCTTAATGTCCAGTGGGGATTTCACTTAACTTTCTTAATCAACTCACATCATATTCAATAATCTTAAAAAGAAACAAGACAATCCTTCATCACGGTGGCTACGTAGATGGCAACGAAGGTGCATCAAGAGATTGGAAAACAGAAAAGTGGGCACGAAGAGAAATAGAGAAAAAAGGTTATTTTTTTACCCTCAACAAGTTCACCCACGACGGTTCTAGGGACCACCATCGTGGTTATCACACACCAAGCACATCCACGATGATTTTGATGACCACTGTTGTAGTTATGATACACAACAACGATGGTTAGTTAAGAGGATCGTCGTTGTTCTCTTTGCAACGGCCAATAACGACGGTTTGGGGTAAACCCATCATTGATTTTGTGCATTTATTTTCAAAAATGCCATCACCTTCTTTTCCACAATGGCTACGCTGGAATTGTCGATATTAGTGTCGTTGAACAGTGTTTTTGCCCTAGTGCAAGTACCAAATCAAGTCCAAATCGAATTATGAAAGTCTATAAAATCAGGACCTAGTATAGGTAAAAAAGAAAATTACATTTTGGATATAAAGAAACTTTATATCTCTACACATGAAGGTAGAAGTGCATTCTGAAGGCTAGAGACATTCAATTTCAACGTCAACTTTATGTTTAGTATGTCTAAGAGTGGCTAACTCCCTCATTCATGGGGGTTGAGTGTAATGTATTCTTAACTCTCTATGAATACTTCATTCAATATAATCCTTTTCCACAATCTCTTATGTTTTATTCTTGTTTTAACTACAGAGTCTATGAATTTTGTACATGCAGAAGGCTATGTTGATCCAAAAGATAATTTGGAAACCCAGATTGTGATCTCAAATTGCATGTTCTAGATATGGTGCATAGATGTTGTTAATAGTCATTCTTAAGCATCAACATATTGGCCATTAATGCAAACGTAATAGTAAAAATTTCTAGACAATGTTTTTATTATTTTAGTTTAGGCTTGTTTGTGACAAAATCAAGGCATGTTACAAAAGATGTGAGTGTGAGAGACGAAAATAGGAATATCTTGTTTGATTTCTTTACTTTGAATTGAATCGTGAAACCCAATCCTGCTGAAGTTTTTATCAAGCTATTTGTTTCCATTGTGTCAATTTTTATTTATACTTTAAATGTTAATTCTTCAATTATTTTTCCTTTAAACCACAAATGTTTTGATATTCTTACCCTTTATCAGTAACAAATCAATTAATTTAAACTACATTAGTCCATGTTGGACATGATATCTGGACGTGTCCATTGTATTACTTGTATAATTTGGTACACTTGCCAACACGTAACACACCTTCCTCGACATTAAACTTCTTCGTCGCTTACGCTCCTCAAATTTTCTTTGCAAATTTACCATAGGGTCTTACGACCAAAGAAATACAAATTTTCTTTGCAAAAAAGCACCACAAGATGGGTACCATAAGTTGGGAAGTCAACATCCAAACACATATGGCTTCCACCTTACAGTTTTTAACATATAAACATGTAAACATAGGGGAGCTACTGTTCTACACACACCTAAAGTACCTCAGAAGTACACAACCTGGGGGTGCTGGTGGATTTACAAGGCCAAGATACCCTCTAAATAGAGTACATGGCCTGGGGGCTAGTGAAATCACACAACCAGGTTGATACCTTGATGTACACGACCCAACCGAATACATGTCGGCCTTAAAGGATGACACGTACTTGAATCGTGCTGGTATGCAAAGTCAGTGTAATCACATGAAGGAGGTAAATGAAAGGTTAGTTAACTCATTGTGATTAAAAGACACACTTTACGAAGTACATGCTTATGTTTTCTCTAACATCGATTACTTGATACACTTTGGCAACAAAATCAAAATGTCTTTTGCAATCACCTCCGCATCTTTTGTTCGTGACAAGAAGATAAATTCTCTTTGAAGCCAAGTCTGTGGACTCTTGGAACTATTTAGGAAACTATATATACTTCGATCTTGTAAAAACATTAAATAATTAAAATAAGTAAGAAAAATATGACTACTTCTTAAATCGAAAGAAGAAAACCCATACGTAGTAAAACTTGATTAATTTCTATTTGGTGTGCAAAAATTTCAAGATAACTTGTAGAAAGGGATATTGTGTTAAGATAATTAGGGTTTAGGGTATGTGTAAGATAAGGCCCATCCCCTGTTGTCGTTTTTTGTTTTACTTAACTGCAAAACTAATATGGGTTAGAATAAACGCAGTAACACTTCAAACAAAACGAATACCAATATATAATACAACGTTCATATTTACTTTAAAGAAGCAACAGTTAGTATTATTGGTAAACATATTTTTCCATACATTATAGTATTTGCGATCTTAGTATGGTCCTAATTAATCATTTAATCTCCCTGCACCTGTAGAGAATTGACATAAGGAGGATCAAAGACACTAAATGCTCTGAAAGCTGAAATAACGGATAAAACAAAGAAGCAGCAAAATGTGATCGCGTGTAAAATCAGAGCCAACTTCACTTTGCCGCAAAACCTGTCATAGGAACTGCAGGCTTCGCTCCAAGAATCTTCCTTCGCACCATTGTAAGCCAGGTAATATATCTCAGTGACTGCAGCAACTGATGTGATCGTTAAATATGCCACAATCTGTGAGAAGCATCAATTTTAGATACCTTAATAGATAAGCCAAAAGATCCTAAAAGCTATATGAATGGTCACACAGAAGTGCAATATATTTTTCAATTTTCTAGTACATAAGAATTATGAAGTAGAGATATTAAATTAAGAATTAAACTGAAACTGAGAAATAGGCTCCGAGGCTGGGATCCCCTAATTGAATGCTTGTTTCCTTAATTCTCTTTAGAATGGAACTAAAAGTATAAAACAAAAGTATCAAACCTGATCAGAGACAAAGAAAATCCAAGCTTTGGATGCATAGTATCTGACCCATGAGCAAGCAGCAGCAACAACAGCATAACATGCACACAGGGCACTGACTAAAACCATATACCTGTCAAAAACAATTGTAGAATTAAGTGCCTTTTTATCTGCAAAAAGAAATAACTCAGGAGAATCAGTCCCTAGAAAGTGGAGAGTCAATATGATTCTTACTTGAGAGCAGAGAATTTGTAATATTTCAGCATTCCATAGGTGCTGTTGTCCTGCTGGTTAGTCACAGTAACCCATATGGTTGCCACTGATAAAGGAACTGCACAGAGCCTCAGAGAAGAATCAAAAAACTTAAGCATTGGTAGTTGATGTTTCTTTCCAGATGCACTATCTTCAATATGTGTTTTCATATTTTATATGCACCGAAGCTGTTTGAGAGATCACACTGATATCAGAACAAGTACTTGAGTCATCTTAGTGGGGTTGGTGAGAATAGTGGGGAACGCTTTTTCAGAGTACTTTGTCGTTGGTGTTTCGTGTTCCTGAAATAAAATGATTGTTTCCACTTCCGCCTGGCTTTTTTCACTCATTTTTCTTTCCAGAAATAATACAATGATGTTTTTAGAAAGTTGGAGTAATTTTAGTTTTAATCTCCTAAATTTAATGTTTTTCCAAATTAAGAAAAAACGCTATTAGCAACTAAATAAATATCAAATTTAAGGTTAAATTTGCTATTTAAAAACTAAAATCATATTATTTTGGTTTTAAAAAATAAAAATAATTAAATTTAAAGGACCAAAACTAAAATGTTAAAAACTTCATATATTAAAAACATAATTTGTGATAACCCTAATTTTTTTTCCAGAAAATCTCTTTCTTCCTTGTAAACCTAGCTCTCCCCAAACCCCTCCTTTCTATTTCAAAATTTTGAATCAACTTCCATTCTTTTTGAAGAACCAATATTTCTAGACTAATCTATGCAAAGAACTCTACCAAAATCTTCGATCAATTTCTCTTAATAGTGAGCTAGAAAATTCTACTCATTCTCTAAGAACAATCTATTTTTCCTTGCATGCAAGTTCATGTTCAATTGCATGTTGCCTTTTTTGTTCTTAGTGAATCCCTCTCTATTTATGATCCTAAAAATTTTCTTTGATCATTGATCAAACCTTTGATTTTGTAGATAGATAGAGTGATTTTTCGCATTTGATGTTGTTTAGGTGAGAAAATCAGAGTTATACAAACTTTATCAGATCAGGAAAAATAATTTCATTTTTTTAAATCTAATATTTTACTTTTGGAAAGATATTAATTGGTGGTATGATTGTTGTGTTTGAATGTATGTGCAAAAATGAGAATTTCTTAAGAGAAGTATAACTTTAATGCATAACATGTGTAGTGTATAGAAATTTAAGAATTGTGGTAGGAAAACTTTTTGGTTCTATACTGTTAAGTTTCCAAGTGTGAGTGAAACTACTGATTTGGATATGTTGAGTCATGGTTGATGTTGTTACGTCATGAAATTGGTATGAAAGTAGTGATGGTAGAGTTAGATGAGTAGAAACTTTATTGATTGAATGTGATATTTGCGATTGCATGACTAAGTGATTTCTTTGGGTTAGGTTGTTTAAGTGTCTTTGATGTAGTGATTTTATTATTATATGAAGGTTAAGACTTAAAGAGAGTAGAAGCACAAAAAAAGTTGAGTATGAAGGTATAAGGAAATGAATTATTAAGGAATATGAAGTTTATTTAGGTATCTATCGTTGAGAAATTTATGAATTTATTTTGGCATTGTTTGATTCAGGATACATCGTGATGGTAAACCCTTGTCCAACGGACCAATTCACAAGAAGCATGGCCAAACGCTTATTTTCTTAGGCCATTTTGGAGCACACCTAATATAGTATGAATGTTTTAGGCTTGTATCATGGCCAAGTACAATTTAACTCTCATGTTGAGCCATATGTAATGCCTCTTATAAGTTGACTTTTAGTCAAAATCCACCAGGGGGCAAGCTAAGGGTGTGTTGGTCTTCTTCCTTTGGGAGAGTAATAGCCATGTGTCCTTCTCCTGATGAAGAGGATTCCCTCTTAGTAGTTGTCATGTGTCCTTCTACTGATGAAGAGAATTTTCCCATAGTAGTGGCTACATGTCCTTCTCCTAATAGACAAAATTTTAGCCTTCTTACCGATGTTAGCAAAGTTGATACACCTTTAGGGTTAGTTGGTTATAAATAAAAGTGCTCAAACCATGTAAAAGCCATGTTGAGATTAGTAATGAAATGCTGCCAAAATTTCGAGCTATCTTACTTTTAAACAATATATGTTCTCTCATTGTGGATAATGGCTCATGTTGCAATTGTTGTAGCACTATGTTGGTAGAAAAGTTGGCTCTCACAATCTTACCCCATCCCAAAGCTTACAAACTTCAATGGCTAAATGAAGGTGGGGATTTGAATGTGAACCAACAAGTGAAGGTGAACTTTTCCATAAGGAATTATGAGGATAAAGTTCTTTATGACATAGTACGTATAGAAGCATGCCATATTTTTTGGTAAGACCATGGCAATTTGACAATAAAATTATGTGCAATGGTCTTACCAATAAAATCACCCTCACCCACAAGGATTAAAAGTTTATGCTTCATCCCCTAACACCACCTAAGGTGTGTGAGGATCAAATAGAAATAAGAAAAAAGAGGGATGAAGAAACAAGAGAAGAGAGCAAGCACAAAAAGAGAGAGGAGAAATTTCCCAACACATGTATGCTAGATGAACAAAAGGAGGGGGAAAGTAGTGCTTTTTACCTCAAGGTCATTCGAAAGGAGATCATTTTTCCAAAAAAAGTCTTTAAAGAAAGCTCTCATATATGAACAACCTTCATATCTCATATTTTGCAAATGAGCGTTCACACGTACTACTTCAACTCTAGAACCTGAGTTTCTATATCCTTTGGATGAACTTTTAAAAGAATTTGATGATGTGTTTCTCTAAAAAGGCCCCAAAGGACTTCCTCCAATTAGGGGAATAGAACATCAAATTGATTTTTTTCTTGGGGCAAGCTAACCCATTGTGTTGTGCCCATATTGTTGGTGCCCAAGAAGGAATGAAAATGGAGAATTTTTTGTGATTGTAGGGCTATTAACAATATAACAATAAAGTATAGGTATCAAATCCCAAGACTTGATGACATGTTGGATGAGTTGCATGGGTTCACTATGTTCTCCAAGATTAATCTTAAAATTGGTTATCACTAAATAAGAATAAGAGAAGGTGATGAGTGAAAAATCACATTCAAGACCAAGTTTAGTTTATATGAGTGGTTAGTGATACATTTTCGCTTAACTAATGCACCTAATACTCTCATGAGATTGATAAATCATGTCCTTATGGATTGCATATGGAAATTTGTGGTAGTATACTTTGATGACCTCCTAGTGTATAATAAGAGTCTCCATGAGCATCTAAGATACCTGAAGATTGTTCTCTCCACTTTAAGAGATAACCATCTTTTGTAAATAAGGAGAAGTGCATATTTTGTTAACGTAGTGCAATCTTTTTAAGTTTCGTAGTCAATAAGCATGGTGTGCATGTTGATTCCACCAAAATCAAGGTCGTCCAAGAGTGGCCAATTCCCCAAAATGTAGGAGAAGTTGAGAGTTTTCATGGTCCTCCATCCTTCTAAGGAAGAGTTATGCCTGACTTCTCAAGTCTAGCCTCACCTCTCAATGAGTTGGTGAAAAGGATGTTAAGTTATTGTAGGGAGAGAAACAAGAGTTTGCTTTCGAGAAACTTAAAGAGAAGCTCACCAATGAACCTGTTCTAGCTGTACCAAACTTTTGCAAAACTTTTTAGATAGAATGTGATGCAAGTGGTGTGGGAATACGTGGAGTTTTGTTGCAAGAGGTGCACCCTATTGCCTATTTTAGTAAAAAACTCAATGGTGTCACTCTCAACTACCCCAGCTATGATAAGGAGTTGTATGCCCTTGTAAGGTCCCTTCAAACTTGAGAGAATTATCTAGTCTCCAAGGAGTTTGTCATTCATAATTACCATGAGTCACTTAAGCATTTGAAGGGATAACACAAGCTCAATAAAAGGCATGCAAAGTGAATGGAACATTTGGAGCAATTCCTATATGTGATCAAATACAAAAAGGGAAAAACCAATATGGTGGCCAACAACCTCTTTAAAAGGAACAAAATTTTATCAAAATTAGAAGCCCAAATCCTTAGTTTTGATCACTTGAGTGAGTTATATGAACAAGATTTTTTCTTCCCCTCTATCTTTGCAAGTTGCCAAACTAAAGCATAAGGGGGACACATAAGAGGGGTCTGATGAACCATTTTGGAGTTGACAAAACTATAAGTGTTCTTCAATAAAGATTCCATTGGCCCCATATGAGGAAAGAGGTTTAAAGGCAATGTCACAAGTGCATTGCATGTTCACAAGCCAAGTTTAGGACCATGCCTTATGGTTTGTATACCACTCTCCCTGTTGCTACATTCCCTTGGGAAGTCATTAGCATGGATTTCATCTTAGGAATACCCAAGACCCAAAGGGGATTTGACTCTATCTTTGTGGTTGTGGATAGGTTTAGAAAGATGGCTCATTTCATACCATGTCACGAGGTAGATGATGCAAGCAATATAGCTAGACTCTTGTTTAGAGATGTGGTTAAAGTCCATGGGTTTTCTATAACCATTGTGTCCGATAGAGATACCAAGTTCCTTAGCCATTTTTTAAAAACTCTTTGGTCAAGGCTATGAACCAAGCTTCATTTTCCACCTCTAATCATCCCCAAATGGATTTCCAAATTAAGGTTGTGAATAGATTTCTAGGGACCATGCTAAGGGCAATCATAAAGGAAACCATAAATCTTGGGATAAGTACCTTCACCACATTGAGTTTGTACATAATAGGGTAGTTCATAAGATCACAAAGGTCTCCCTTTTGAGGTTGTGTTTGGATTTAATCCTCTGACCCATTTATACCTCATAACTCTCCCTAATCCTAGTGATTTTATTCATAAGGAAGGGGTGTCAAGGTTTGAATTTGTGAATAAATCGCATGAGAGGGTAAGATCCCAAATTCAACAACAACCTGAGATATGCATTAAGCACAATAATAAAGGCAAGAGGGAAGTGACTTTTGATGAATGAGATTGGGTTTGGCTCGATTTGAGCAAAAATAGATTTCCAAAACAAAGGAAGTCCAAACTCAATTCTTGTGGTGATGGCCATTTTAGAGTGATTAAGAGGGTTAACAACAAAGCATGTAGGATAGAGTTGCCATGTGAGTATGATGTGAATGTTACACTTGATATGTCTAATCTAACCCCTTTTGTAGGAGGCATGGATAAAGATGAAGATGAAGACCCTATAGATTTGAGGTCAAATCCTTCTCAAAAGGGAGAGGATAATGGCAAACCCTAGCCAAGGGACCAATCCCAATAAGCATGGGCAAGCACATTCAAGAAGAGCTAGAGTCATTTGTGAAAGGTGGGGCTTATATTTATTTTCTTGGGCCCTTTTGGAGCACGTCTAGTATAGTAGAATGTTTTGGGCTTTGTATCATGGACGAAGGAAGTATAGATTTGCCTTTTTTTTTGCCTTGTAACATGGGCCAGGTAGTATAGGATTTCCTTTTTGGGTCTTGTACCATGGACCAAGTAGTGTAGGGTGTTGGTCAACATGGGTTAACATAAGACATCTCTCATGTTGACCCATATGTAGCGCCTCTTGCAAGTTGACTTTTGTCAACATCCACCTAGACCACCTTGGGGAGCAAGCTATGTGCGTGTTGGTCTCTTCCTTTGGGAGAGTAGTGGCCATGCATTATTTTCCTAATGGAGAGGGTTCCATATTAGTAGTGGCCACGTGTTCTTTCAGTAATGGAAAGGATTTTCCCATAGTAATGACCGCATGTCCTTCTTCTAATGGAGAGGATTTTAGCCTTGTTACCCAAGTTAGAAAAGTCAAGGTTTTAGGGTTTTTCTTCTACTTTTGTGAGACACCTCTAGGGTTATTTATCTATAAATATAGGTGCTCACCCCATGTAAAAATCACTTTAAGATTAGTAATGGAATGTTGCCAAAATTTTGAGTTATCTTACTTGTCTACAAAGTGAAGCCTAGAGTATCCCAACCTTTAGCCACCTTCCTTTAGAGTTGGCCCAACCTCTCTTAAGATTCATTAAACACCTCCATCCAACCACTGAAACACCAAAATTGAGAGCTTTCCCGCAAATCCCCAACACGATAACTCATTTTCATGCTTGGAGTCTTCTATCTTGGAGAAAGGGCTATCACATAGTTATAACTTATGATTTTGAAATTTTGTTTGATTTCTTAGTTAATTAGGAACATGGATACACCTCTTACCTTCTTTAGTAGTCGATTTCATGTTAAGTATAATTGATTACAAAAGTGATATTTTCATGAAATTCTAGAATTTTAAAGATTTAAGTTAGAGAAATATATGATGCTTTCACACCTCAATTGGAAATGATGCTTGGATTGAGATATTTTTATCAATGTATGCTTGTTTAAGATTTTGTTTGTGATATAGTAGTTTAAATTAGTTATTTCCAAAATGGAAACACTAATCTAAGGTCAATTCATGTATTGAAGGGATTTGTTATACTAGACTATCCTGATTCTACTAGTATCTAACTCACAGAGAGGAAGATAGCTAGGTGGCGAGAGTTGAAGGAGCTTCATTTAGTAGACTATATGAAAGAGGATCATAATTAAGGAGTTATTAATATTAACCCTGTCATGACTAGATGAGATACACGAGTTCCATTAGATAACAAGTTGTAGAAAAAAATGAGATTGTGGTAAGTATGGCAAGTGTAGAGTCTCATGAGTACATTCAATACACTAATCTTTCGGAAGCAAAGTTTATATTTATTTTGTTGTTGAGCCGCTTTGGAATGATGTTTGTTTGAGCCATTGGGTTGAACCATGTGAGATGATACATGGTATTTAAATAGGGTTAAATATGTTTTTGGTCCCTCAAGTTTCAACGAAATTTGAAATTAGTCCCTCATCAAAACTTTATATCAATTTAGTCCTTCATCTTTCAAAATGCATGAATTTAGTCCTTTTAATCAAATTTTGTTAAGTTTATCTAACGTTTCAAGCACATTTCATGATAGTATTTAAGTTAATACTGAAGCAAAAATGTGTCAAACAGTGTAAATAATTTAAATACTATCATGAAATGCACTTGAAACATCAGATAAACTTAACAAAATTTGGTTAAAAGGACTAAATTCATGCATTTTGAAAGATGAAGGACTAAATTGGTCAAAAGTTTTGATGAGGGACTAATTCCAAATTTCGCTGAAACTTGAGGGACCAAAAACATATTTAACCCTATTTAAATTGATGAATATGAACTATTTGCATTTTTGGGTTTGTTCTTATAATGAAATGTATTATTGAATGGGTTAATGGAGTGGTATAAATGGGAAAATGAGAAGGACTAAGTTAAGAATTGGTTTCTAGAAAATATTTGTTTTGGTAATCTTTACTATAGTTATTATTGCTTTCATATTAAGCTTCTTCTTTAAGATGCATTAGGTGAGTTTTCATGTTGGTCTTTAAAAAGTGTTCACTAAGTGAGTATTTATGTAGTACTATATGGAGAAATGAGACAAGATGATTCAAGTGCTTATTTTCTATCAATTACACTTTAATATTATTCATAGTTAGTTTGATATAGTTACTATTTTTGGTATATTTTTCTCTTTTCTTTATGCATTAGCTTACCCTTACATTTGTGTGTATTTTTTTTTTCGTTTCCAATGATGGAAGCAATGCTAGGAACTGAGGGTGATAGTAGCATGGGAATTGAAATGGAGAATTGAAGGATTAGTATAGGAATATCTTAGAAAATATGTTTAAATTATTTTAAAAAATATATTAAGTTTCTATTTTACGTTTTGAAGTACTTGCGAGTTTATTTTGAATGTATTTTGAAACATAATGTAGTCTAGTTTTAATGATTGTTGGATGAATCAGTTCATCTCCAATTATTATTATCATAAAGACTTTATAACTATCAAGTACTTAATAAATATATATTAAAAGAAATTTAGGTTATTACATAATTAAACCTAATATAATTGATGTGTTAGCACAAAATAAGTTTAATAATATGTATAAATTAATTTTACATATTTATAATTCCTTATATAAATATATACAGGTAATAAAGAGTACAAAATATAACATAATTTTAATTATATATAATGCAAACAAATTATGGATTAAATTTTTTGACTATTTAAGTTAAATTTAACTTTATTGATTTAAATTCATTGTCAATTAGATTGGGTACAAGATGTCAACGGAGTGGGTAGGATACAAGGTAGTAGCTCCCATGTACCCTATCCATTGGATAAATATTCATCTCATACTCGTTCCCATATCTGTGTGGGTATCTATTATGCATATCCATCTCATAATCGTTCTCATATTTGTATGGGTATCTATTATGCAAATACCTGCATATTCTTTTAATATCCACGAGTACCTACATGTGGCTATTTAGAAAAAAATAGTACATATTTAACATGTTTTAATTGTAAATTCAAATAAAATACAATACATAACATTCATAAATTTCAAACAAAGTCCAAATAACCCATTTAAATAGTGTTGAATGAGAATTTACAAAAAAGTAGAATTTTTTTAAAAACTAATTGATAAAAAATAACTCATTCAAAATTAACGTGTTAATATTTTAATCATATTTTTTAATTTTTTTAATTTAAATTAGAGTATAGCGAGTACGGATATTATGATATCCGTACCTGCCCTGTTAGTATGCGGCTATAAAAAATACACGTATTCATTACCTACATATATTCATTTACAATCTCCATTTCTTATCCGTTGTGAATTTTATTTGTAGATACTCACAAATACATTTTTTTTACATCTCTAATTAGGTATTAGATCTTCGCACTGAACTTATAAAATTCATCTTAATTCATGCATATGTACATTAAATATTGTTTCTTTTCGACCTGTCTTGTTCTTGTATAATTGTCTCAATGCTTTTTATAACATTTTAATACAAAATTCATGTATATTCTTAAAGTAAATTTTTAAAATTTCATACCATCGTCATATATTGTAGGGGTGGCAAAACGAGCTAACCCTAAACTAATAATTCAAAGGTTAAATTACTCTTTTGGTCCCTCTATTTGTCATGAAAGTTCAGTTTGGTCCTCAAGTTTTTCATTGTCTCAATTTAGTCCTCATTTTCTTAAAAATGACTCAATTTGGTCCTCACCGTTAACTTTGACTAGATGGTGTTAATATTTTTTTAAAGATATTTATAGAAATATTTAATAAAAACGTTAATTTTAGTAAGAATATCACCTTAAAATTTATAAAAGAGTAAATTTAGTGTCAATTTAAGGAAGCATAATATTGCTTCATTTTTACAAAAATTGGGACTAAATTGAGACTAAAAACAAATATAGGGACCAAATTGAGTCACTTTGACACATGGAACAATTGTGAAGTGACACGTGTCAAAAATAAAAAATAAAAAAATATTTAAAAATATTTAAAAAATTCAAAAAAACCAAAAATTAATCTTTATATATTTATACATTTACAATACTATTATATATATTTATACATTTAAAATATATAATATAAAAAATTAATCTTTTTTATTATTTTTATTTTATTTTATTTAAAACGGGCCAACGGGCTAGGACGAACTGGTTCGTACTTTGGCCCATCAAGTTGATGGGCTGGACAGGACGAGCCAGAACAGGCTGATAGGTTGAAATCTTCAACCCAACCCGTTCCTTTTAACACGGACTGACAGGCTGATCCGTTGGATCCACCCCGTTTTGCCACCCCTAATATATTGAATAAATCTATTTCCGTTTTACTTTTATGAAAAATTTATTATAAACTTAATTTTCTCTCCCAGTTTCCAGTAATAAGAAACAAAAGCAAATATTTTTTATTGATAAGAATTACTTCTTATAAACAAATGAGTTGTTGTTATGAATTAATGATTGTCCATTGATTTGATACATTTACTCGTATGGTTGATACTCATATGATTCATTACTCTTTATGTAAATATTTGTATTAACTAAGTTAATTTGTTTCATTAATGGATTACATGTTGTATCTATAAATAAGACTCTTCCTATCAATAAAAATACACAGATAAGTTTCTCCATATTCTCTCATTCTATATTCTCTATTGTTTCATTCTCTTCTCTATTATCTATTATTCTCTCTACTGTTTCATTCTCTTCTCTATTCTCTATTGTTTTCTTCTCTTCTCTATTATCTATTATTCTCTTTATTGTCCGCTTTATTTCACAACACGTTATCAGAACGATGCTCCAACCAATTAAGGACTAGTGAAAGATTTTTCTTTCTAACGACAATGCTCTGCGTGTCTTAATTCAGACTCTTTCTAATCCTTTCTCAATTTATAATTTTACCTTATATTCTTCCTCTTATGATAAGAATTGTTTGACTTTATCAATTTTCATCTTTGTCTTATTATTTTCATTTTTATTATGACGGTGATTACTATTATTATTATTTTGATGATGATTATTATTATTAATATTATTATTTTATGTGCTAGTTCTAAACACGCGAAACGTTGCAAAATTTGGATTTGTGACCCTTGATATTACGAGGAAGAATTCCTTATATTGGATTTTAAATGTTGAAATACATTTAGATGCAATGGATATTAGGATACCATTAAATAAAAAAATAAAGCACTGTGAAAAGAAATTTCACAAATATTATGAATTTATTTCATGCCTATGTATGGTTGGTAGGACAAAGCAATAAAGCTTTTGATGAAAAATCATAAGATCCGCCTAAACTGCTCCATTCCCAGAAGTGAATGCAGCAATAAATATTATGAATTTATTTCATGCCTTTGTATGGCTGAACAAAGCAATGAGCTTTTGATAATTTCCAGAAGTGAATGCAGCAACATTTGATTTATACTTTCATGATCGTGATCGTGATATTGATTATGAACATGGTTATAAAGGAAATTTCAAAGACACATTTTGTCACCAGAAATGGCACAATAATGTGAAAAAGGGAAAAGGAAAATGTGAAAATATTGACAAAAGAAGATGAAAGTATATATTATCATTACGGTGGTAAAGGCCATTTGAGTTGTAGCATCTTACAAATAATGAGAAGAACATAGAAACACATTTTGGTTATGAAGATGCTGATTCTGATTATCGTCATATGGATGTTACTCATCTTGATACTATTATTTTCTTTGCTAAATCAAATGGAAGCATTGATCACCTCATTGGTTATGAGAGTGTTAAAAAAATCATACTGATATTTACATTTATATGAAGAACAAATGTTGGCACTAGTACGAAAGGTTGTGTCTTATTGATAGTGCGAGACATCAATGTTAGTATTATTTATAGTACTACAAATATATTTGAAGGCTCTAGAAAAGCTATTATACTTCTACCAAGAAGTTGAATAAAAACTTATTAAGTTTCAAGGATATTTGTCTAAATGGATATTATATTGAGACAAACAATGAAAGGTATATGAAATATTTTTATATCTCTACGATTGAGTTGAAAAAAAAAATGTATATTGGAGAAATTATCAACATTCTCTTATGGTTTGTACTACACATATATTAGTAAAATTGAAATGCATGCCATGGTAGACAGAAGTTTACGAATCAAAATGAATGCCTTGTTTGACATGATCAGTTCGATAATTTGTACTACGCATATATTAGTACAATTAAAATGCATGAAGCATGGTAGGCTTGTTAATTCCAAAGACACGTTTGAAGCGTGGTAGGCCTATTGGTTCCAAAGATAAAAAACTTGTGAATGAGAAAGGGAGCTAAAATGCAAAATGACCTAATCGAAAAGGTTGAAATCCCAAAAGATTCATTTGACATAATTAATGGTTCGGTTCCAGAAGAACCTCAGGTACCTAAAATTGTTGAAAATGATGAGATCTCAATAAATTATGTCATGAATCATATAATATGGAACCAAAATGAAGTTAACATTGACAAAACGTTTACTTATAACATAGCGATGAATGCTATGAATGACAATAAGTATAAAAAAGCAATGATTATTGAAGATTGTCGGCAAAGAAAAGATTGGCCAAAATGAAAATATGCAAAGAAGCATAATTATATTTGCTTGTTAAACGAAAGGTTTTTGGACATACAGTTCGCACACCTGAAGTTATGAAACCCGTTGGGTACATATGAATTTTTGCGCAAAAATCAAATTAAGAATGATGAAATTGTTAGATACAAAGCACAATTGGTTGCTCAAGGTTGTTCACAAAACCTTGTATTGATTTGTGAAAAAAACATATTCACTAGTATTGGATGCAACAACATTGCAATATTCGATTATCCTAGTTGTACAACAAGGTTTGCATTTACATCTAATGGATGATGTTACAACTTATTCGTACGGTTCTTTTGAGAATCATATTTATATGAAAATCTCAGAAGGATTTTATTTTCCCAACAAGACAAATTCTAAAGAGGGTTATTCAATAAAATTGAACATGCTCTTTTATTTATTAAAGCAATCAGAACGTATGTCGCATAACTGTCTTATTGAGTACTTATTATAAGAATGATATAGAAATGATCCTATTTGTTCTTGTATTTATATGAAAAAATCCAAAACTTAATTTGCCATAATTATTGTTTATGTAGATGACATAAACATCGTTGGAACTCTTAATGAGTTCACAAAGGCAATTGATTACTCAATAATTTGAGATGAATGATCTTTGAAGGGTAAAGTCTTATTTGAAATTAGAAATTGAGTATTTAAATAAAGGTGTTTGATACGTAAAGAGACTTATATAATTAAGGTGCTTAAAATGTTCTAAATGGACAAGTCATGTCCATTATGCACTCCAATAGTTGTGAGGTCGTTAGATGTTGATAAAGACTCTTCTTAGACCTCTAGAAAATGATGAAGATCTTCTTGGTCCAGAAGCACCATATCTTAGTGTCATAGAAACACTAATGTATCTTGCTAATTATGCTCGATCTAATATTGCATTTTCTGTAAATTTGTTAAGCAAGATATAGTTCTTCAACTACAAGAAGAAAATGGTTTGGAGTAAAACATATACTTCGTTACTTTAAGGGTACTACGAATATGAGCTTATTCCATCCAAATGATTCTGATTCAGACCAATGGGTTATATATATGCATGTTATTTTACATATTCTCACAATGTCACAATGGTTTATCACAAACAAGATGTTTGTTCACATGTGGAAGCATAATGGTTTCATGAAGGTATATGAAACAAACCATAGTAGCAACATCGTCTAATTATACATACTTACGAGGAAAGTTATGAATATTTTTGGTTAAGGTTTATAATTCAACATGTGCAAGAAACTTGTGACTATCCCCGACAAAGATGGAATCAACAATCATATATGAAGACAATAGTGTATTGTTCAATTGAAAGGATGATATAAATATCAAAAAATTAATTCATGTGAAAATATGGCAGGTCTATTTATGAAGTTCTTTCCAAGAATTCACAAGTTCGGACTCTGTCACCTTAATGATGTAAGTTTACATGAGGGGGAGAAATAGAATATATGATGAAAAATATTGTATTAAAGAATACAGAATGTTGTACTCTTTTTCCTTCACTAGGTTTTTTTATCTCAAAGGCTTTTTCCTAGTAAGGTTTTAACGAGACACATTCTTTTATCAATGGACACTCAATGGGGAGTTTTATGAATTAATGATTTTCCATTCATTTGATACATTTACTTATATGATTGATACTCATATGATTCATTACTCTTTATGTAAATATTTGTATTAACTAAGTTGATTTGTTTCATTTATGGATTACATGTTGTATCTATAAATAGGACTCTTCCTATCAATAAAAATACACAGATGAGTTGCTCCATATTCTCTCATTCTGTATTCTCTATTGTTTCATTCTCTTCTCTATTATCTATTATTCTCTCTATTATCCGCTTTATTTCATAATAGTTGTTACATAATATTGAACTTAAAAAATAAATAAGTAACTTCAACCGCAAACGTTAAAAGTAATGTAGAACTTTAACGTAAAAATATATAACTAACTTCAAAGGTTATACGTAAAAAAGAATGGAAAATTTTGTGAAACCATAATCGAATGAAGGGAATTTTTAAAGAAAATTTCCAACACTCTTTTGATAAAGTTTTCAAAATAGAAAAGTATAATACTTGATCATGTTTCATCTAATAGATGATATTTTAAACAAAACAACAAATTATATCATACCTAAGTGTTTCATGTGAGAGACAATGAGAGATTGTGTCATCTTTGTTTACATCTATTGAAGCGAGAAAGTTCTCTCTAGCCATAAAAATTCATAGAAGCAAGTTGTTGAGAAGAAATAAAATAGGGTTTGAGATTAATCTTCTTTGTGCATAAACCACACATAGAGTAATCTATTTATAATAGAGAGAGGTAAAATTAAAAAGAGTAACTGAAAATAAATAGAGTAAATAGAAGATATTGTTTGATATTGTGATTAACAATATCTAACAATATCTTAATAATATCAAACAATATCTAACATAAGCTAACCTCGATGAACATATAAATGATTATTTTATGAATGTAGAAAATGTCTATTATCTTTGTCTAACAAATAGATTCATTGTACAAAGGACAAAAGTATGCTAACTAATCAATTCTAGGCCTCGTAAAGACTTAGTAAAAATATATGCTAACTAATCACTTGGGTTAACAAAAACAGTCTTCATGTCTCCAGATATGATCTTTTCCCGAATGAAATGACAATCAATCTCAATGTGTTTGGTCCTCTCATGAAAGACAATATTAGAGCTAATATGAAGAGTAGCCTGATTGTCACACACAAGTGTCATTTGAGTAACATCTCCAAATTGTAACTCTCTAAGTAATTGCTTGAGCCAAACAAGTTCATAGGCAATTGATGCCATAGCTCTATATTCTGCTTCTGCACTGGATCTTGCTACAACACTTTGTTTCTTACTTTTCCACGAGATCAAGTTACCACCAATGGAGACACAATACCTAGATATATATCTTCTATCAAAAGGAGATCTTGCCCAATCAGCATCTGAATAACAAACAACTCTTGTATGGTTATTAGAACCATATAACAATCCTTTTCCAGGGGATCTTTTAATATAATTCAAGATACAATGATTGCATTCCAATCATCTTCACATGGGGAATTAAGAAATTGGCTTACCACATTGACTGCAAAGGAAATGTCAAGATGAGTAACAGTAAGATAATTCAATTTCCCAACTAATCTTCTATATTGCTCAAGATCAGATATAGGCTCCCCCTAATTTGGTAGAAGTTTAGTATTGGGATCCATGGGTGTATCAACAGACTTTGAACTGTTGATATAACAATATAATCATTGGACTGTGCCACCTCAATACCCAAGAAATATAAGTTTGCCAAGATCTTTGATCTAAAAATGGTGACAAAGATGTTGTTTCAACTGAGAGATGCCATGGTTGTTACTCCCTGTAAGAACGATGTCATCAACATATATTATCAAGTAAAACACATCCAGCACTCGAGTGTTGATAAAAGACAGAATGATTTGCTTCACACTGAGTCATACCAAATTGTTAACAACATTGCTAAACTTTCTAAACCAAGCCCTAGGAGATTGTTTTAGGCCATATAGGGATTTGCGAAGATGACATACGATCCCAGAAGACTCCCCTTGAGCAACAAACTCACGAGGTTGCTCCATATAGATTTCTTCTTGCACATCACCATTTAGGAAAGCATTTTTAACATCCAGTTGATAAAGAGGCCATTGTTGAAGAGCATCCATGGCGATAAATAAATGAATAGAAGCCATCTTTGCCACGGGAGAAAAGGTATCTCCATAATCCAACCCAAAAATTTAAGTATAACCTTTGATCACAAGAAAGCTTTGAGGCGATCAATAGTACCATCAGATCCAACTTTAATAACAAACACCCACCTGCAACCAACAACAGATTTCCTAGATGGTAACGGGACCAGTTCCCAATTCCACTGTTATGAAGAGCACTTAGTTCATCTGTCATGGCCTGACGCCAACTAGGATGGGCTAAAGCTTCATGAACAACTTTTGGAATGGTCACAGAAGAAAGAAAGGAAAGACATGTATAAAAAGGTAATGACAACCGATGATAACTCAAAGAAATATAATGGGGAGAGGGATTACGGGTAGAATGCATACCACTTCGGAGGGTAAAGGGATGGTCAGACTTAGGTGTCAGAGCTAGAGGAGACATAGTAGTTGGCACTTGAGTGGAGTCACATGGTAGTGGTTGTGACCCGTTTTGGCAACTATAAACCTGAAGAGGTGGTGGAGGAGAAGCTGACTATGGAGTAGGAATCGATGGTGAAGAAGACATAGTAAGAGGGTCACAAACAATAGGAACATTAAAGGTACTGGAGAGTTGTCAGGATTGGAGTCAGAGGTGAAGATTGACTCTTATAATAAAGGGAGAAATCATCAAAGGTGACATCTACACACACAAAATAACGGTTAAGAAAAGGAGAAAAACATTTGTATCCTTTTTGTGATCTTAAACCCTGAGAAAACACACTTGTGTGATCTAGGAGAAAGTTTGTCAAGACCAGGACTGAAATTATGAACAAAACATGTAGACCCGAAAACTCTTAGAGGTAAGGGATGAAGAGGTTCATGAGGGAATAATATGGAATGAGGTATGTTATTCTTTAAAACCAAAGAAGGCATGCGATTAATGAGATAACAGACAGTAAGAATAGCATCACCCAAAAATGTTCAGGAACCTCTCCATGAATGAAAAGAGTGCGAGTTGTTTCAATAAGATGTCTATTTTTACGTTAGCTACACCATTTTGTTGAGGTGTATAAACACAAGAAGTTTGATGCAGAATACCGTGAGAAGCCATAAATTATTTAAAAGAATGAGAAAGATATTCACGGTCATTATCACTACGCAAAACTCTAATAGAAACACTGAACTGAGTTTTAATTTCATTAAAAAAAGATTGAAAGATATGAAATAATTTCGAACAATGTTTCATTAAAAATAACTAAGTACATCTAGAATAATCATCAATGAAAGTAACAAAGTATTGAAAACCTAAAGTAGACTTAATGCAGTTAGGACCCCAAATGTTAGAGTGAACCAAGGCAAAAGGGGACGAAGCATCACATGTGACACTACGAGGAAAGGAAGTACAATTATTCTTGTCTAATTGACACGACTCACACACCAAACAAGATAACTTGGACAAGGCAGCGACAAGTTGTTGTAACTTGGCAAGGCTTAGATGACCTAACTGAGCATGAAGAAGAGAGGGAAACTCCATAATTGCACCAACAAGTGTAGAAGGACGAAGATGATAAAGACCATGAGACTCACATCTTGTGCCAATCACTTGTTTCGAACTCCGATCCTGTAAACACACATAATTGTTGGTAAGAGAAACAACACAATCAAGAGAACGAGTTAGACGACTGATGGACAACAACTTAAAAGGAGACCTAGGAACATAAAGAACATTATCAATGGTTAAAAAGGGAAAAGTTTAACAATGTCAACACCATGAGATGAGACTCTAGAACCATCAGCTAGTGTAACAAAAGGTAAAGGATTAGGAGAGGATAAAGAACAGAACAAAGATTTGTTACCAATAATATGATCAGTGGCTCCTGAATCAAAAACCCAAGCATCAAGAGAAGAAGATAGAGTCAGACCAACAAAAGATGTACCTATGTGAGAGACAAATGCAGTGGAACTAGAAGACTGTGGATCCTTATACCATTTGAGAAATTTGTTGAACATAGTAGGTGTATTGGATGAAACAGAAGAAGGAGGATCCCTAGAAGACGAAGGTGGGGAAAGGTTGGTCTGAACAACTACAATAGAGTGAGGAGGACGACCATGCAATACATAACACTTGTCAATCTTGTGACTTGGTTTGCCACAATGTTCACACTCATGTAGGATAACACTTATCAATCTTGTGACCGACCTTGCCACAATGTTCACACCTACGACGCCCTTTTCCCTATTTGCGAGAGCGAGTCTGGTCATCACGTTGAGATGCCAACGCAGAAGAATCATCAACATAAGCAGGTGTATCAGCGTTGGGTTGTTTCGGTACATGCAAAATAGTAGAGCAGGTTGAAGTCAAGGTGGGGAAAACCAGGGAACCCAAAATTTGATCACGAATATGTGAATATTTATGACCAAGCCCATGTAATGCTCCAAACATGAAGAACTTTGAGCATTGCTCGATCTCCGTGGCAAGGTAGAAGGAAGGAGGCAATAACTCATTGAACTCATGAAAAAGAGCATGAATTTTGCCCATATAATCAGTCATAAAGCCTTGATATTTAAAGGAAATAAGATCTGCAAATTTAGAACAGACCCCATAGAGACATTGAGTATCATTGGTGTATAATAACTTGTCGTGCTCCCAAATTTGAGCACATGTTTCGTAGGAACGAAAAAGTTTCTTTAATGAAGGATCAAGAGTACCCTTGAGAACCACACATAATTGAGCATCAATGGTTTCCTAATGGTCGTTCTCAGCAGGAGTGAGAGTATGTGCTTTCGGGACAAGATAATCAAGATACCTCTGACTCTTAAGCCATAATCGGACATCTGATGACCATGTGGCATAATTAGGGCCAATTAACTTGTTAATGGATAAGTGTACATTAACATACTTAGTGTAAATGGACTGGTCAAATACACCAGAAGAGATTTCAAAACTGGAAGAGGTAGTAGCAAAAGACGCCATGGTGCCTAAGGGTGCATTGCTCCTCCGATGGCGACGATTCTAGCGACGTTGAGGTCGCCTGGCCGGGGCAATCAGAACCGTATGGTCACCGGTCATAACTCACACTCCGACGACGGAGGTAGCGGCGACTTTGGCGGCAGCGGCAGCTCCAGTGGCAGCAACAGAGGCACCAAAAAAAATGCCAAAAAATACCTTAAGCTCTAAATACCATGTTGAGAAGAAAGAAAATAGGGTTTGAGATTAATCTTCCTTGTGTATAAACCACACATAGGGTAATCTATTTATAATAGAGAGGGGTACAATTAAAAAAAAGTAACTGATAATAAATAGAGTAAATAGAAGATATTGTTTGATACTGTGATTAACAATATCTAACAATATCTTAATAATATCAAACAATATCTAACATAAGCTAACCTCGAAGAACATATAAATGATTATTTTATGAATGTAGAAAATGTCTATTATCTTTGTCTAACAAATAGATTCATTGTACAAAGGACAAAAGACATAAGAAGATCTCTCAAGCATAGATCTAAAAGTTGTTTTCCTTCACCAAATTTTCAAACTAATATTTGTCAACATTAGAAGATCAGTCAACTTCATATTGCATTTTAGGCTATATCCAAGAAATGTTATTCTCAAAAGGAAGATAAGTACATCCATTTATTTGGATGTTGAGTGAAAGGAAAAAAAAACATTTACTGTCGCGTACAATGCATTAAATACATCCATCATGATGATCCTCTTTTTGCGTAATGGATGAAAGAAGGAGGCTCCATGGCAGGTTCAGTGGAAGAAAAATGCAGCAAGGTGTTCTAGTGATGGGATAATTAAGTGGTGAAGATGAATCTCTAAGAAGGTTGGCCAATCTTAGAGGACGAAGACTAGAGGAGATTCCTAAAGGAAGCTTCTAGCTAGGTGACTTTCAAGTGCAAGTTATGGAGGGATTTCAACAACATTGCCTTACACATTCAAGAGTGTCAAATACAATGGATTCCCAAGAAGCCCATCAAATCTTGATGTCCTCCTTGGTCCATAAGAAAAGCATTTGAAGCCCATTAGACCCATTGTAATCTTGAAGCTCCATGTCTTCTTGTATTCTTTTAAGCGTGACTATAGTGATTGAGCCTTTGATTAGGTCTACGGTTGGGCCCAAGTCATCACATCAAGCTCATCAAACAAAAGAGGAAGACATTCAAAGAAGTTGAAGTTGCTCGATGGCCAAAAACATATTTATAGTTGTTTTTTTCTTTAGAGTTTGGCCCAAACATAAGCTTTAAGGAAGAACACTAATAGTGTTCAAATTCAACAAGATAGAAGGAAGAGTGGTTCAATCGCGCATACATCAACAAACTATCTTCATTTGGTACTTTAAAGCCTTATCAAAGATCACAAACCAACTTATCTATACATCTTAACCTTCAGTGAGTGTTTAATAAATAATACTTGGTTATTAGCCAAAAGTGGTTGTTGCTCAAAGAACACTCACTTAACCCAAAAGTGGCTTGCGAAAGTATACTTGTTTAACCTAGAAGTGAGTTGTGAAAGAATACATGCTTAATCCAGGAGTGACTTGTAAAATGAATATTTCGTTAAGCTAGAAGTTGCTTGTAGAAAGAATATTTGAACGGGGTCAGGCATAATGGCTAAGAGCCAAAAGAACACTCGTTTTGAGCTAGGAATGACTTGGTAAAAGAGTAAGTAATGAAAGGGAGAGCCAAAGGGCATGATCAATCACTGATATAGTTAAAATTTAGTCTTAATTGATTTTCCATTCATCTCCAAGTTTAATTTTCAATTGATTATATCCTTTTTTGAGATAATTTTGGAAAATGTGTCATATCCATGTAACTCATCCAATAGGTTATCTAATCTTTATATAGGGTTTCTATACTTGATTGCTATGTTATTAACAACTTGATAATTAATGCTAATACACCAACTCCCATCCCTTTTGGAGACAGAATGATTGACATAACACAGGGGCTCATGTTGCCTTTGACCCAACACTTTTCTATTCCCCCATTAACTTGCCTTTGAATCTCTTGGGATTTCTCAGGATTAGTTCGATATGCAGGCCTATTTTGTACAAAAGAACTATATATAAAATTGATTAGAAGCTCTTAGAGAGAGTAACCCTTTGGGAAGATCATTCCCAAATGCCTCAACAAATTTTCCAAAAAATGAGAACTACTAAGGTTTGGAAAGAAGGAAGAAGAGGACAAGATTCTAAACATATTTTAGGGTAAGCAATAAATTTTTTTATAGATCATCATTACCTTTTTCACTTCCTTTGAAGAGATCAAAAAGCCCTATTTCACCCCGTCTTTGGTGTGAGTTTTCTTTTTCTCATCTTTTTCTTGTTCTCTTTAAGTTATCATTTCCTCATTTACCTCTGTTGGAAACAGGGGTTTAAGAATGACTTTGTGCCTTTGGAAGTTAGAAGAAATTTTGTTTGTGCGGATGTCGTGTATAATTTTTCAGTCATATATTGCTAGGCCTTCCTAAAAGGACATTTGTAGTTTACACTAACACAACATCACACCAAACCTCATTTTCATATTTCCCAATAAGAAAGGATATGTGGACTTGTTTTGTTGACTATGATTTCACCAACTTCACTTACTCATTTTACTTTGTAGGGATTAGTACGAGGTAGAGGTTAATTGCAATTTTTCCAGCACTCTCTTGCGACGTTATAGCTTTCTATAGAATTAACAGCAGTACAAGTGCAAGGAATGGCACACTTGCAAGGTTGAAGTAGCCTGAAATTTTCCAATTCATCCCAGAGCGGTTTTAATTGATTGAAAAATTCGGAGACAGCAAGTTTTCCTTGCTGTAAATGATAAATATCTTCTTGGAGTTCAGAAATCTGAAAAACATCTCCATGTGAAAACCTATAATGCAAATCCTTCCATAGTTCCGAAGCTTGGTCAATCAACAAAATGTATCTAATTATTGATTTTGTGATTGAGTGCCACAACCATGACAGCACCTGATATAACATATTTCCTATACAGAATGGAGTGGGTCGGTGCTTAATGGCTGAATTAAGCTTACATCAATAAACTGTGTTTTGTTTCTGGATTCCAAATCTAACTTCATTGCCCCGGCCATGAATGATAGTTCTTTCTATCAAGAGGAGGAAAGGGAAAAAAAAGGAGAAAGAAGAAAGCTACAACAACAGCTCTGATACCAACTTGATGCAGTGATAAAGAAGGAAAGGAAAGAAATAACCTTCAGATGGAGAAACTTGAGAGGATATTATGAATTCATTATGATTGGTTCAGATACTACAATGAAGGACTTTTCCCCATTATATGACCTGCACCTCATCGAATAGCGAGGACTAAAATGCTGAATAAAAGGTATGACAGACCCACCAAAATAAAAGGTACAATATTGTAACAAACTTTTACAGATTAATTTGGTAATACACATCTTCATAGTCTTTAGATAGCTGACCTCCCACTACTCCAAGAAGAAATGATCCACAAATATAAAAAATTTAAATGTTCACCGACAACCTAAGGAAACATGTTAATTTAAAAGAAATCTGTCATTAAGACACATTTTTTGTTATTCAAGCTCTAAAACAGTAACGACTACACAATGTTACTTTCTAATTAAGATTAGTTATGCAACCATTGACTGTCTCCCTAATGATTGAAGCTCTAGCCATTGGTTCAGCCAAACTAGAAGGCCTTTCAATATGAACTCTTGGTTTTCTTTCCATGTTGCCACTTCATTAATCATCCTACACCTACAACTAATTTTTCTTCCTAATTCTTTTGCTACAAGCCTTCATTTCTGGTTCCTTCTGGGATGTTTCCGTAGCCTATGGATCTCCTTACTGGAAAACCAATGCCTCCAACAATAGAAATAACAATAGCAGCACTAGGAGAAATAACAGCACATCTATGAGAAGTAGCAGCCCCTTACGCATCTTTTAGTCTTGGATATTGGCAGAATGCAGCATCTCTACTTCTAAAGAGGCACAAATTCATATCTTGTAGAATCATACAGAAGGAGTAAGTGGGATGAGTACCTTCAAAATCCAATCTCAATGGTAGCTTCTGTACAAAATCAAGCTCCTGAATTGAATCCTTAAGCAACGAGATAAAAGCATCCATGCATTTTGTACCTAATACTTTAGGGGTTTGTTACCTCATAACACCAAGCAGCAAGAATAGTCTCAAACCTCTAGTATCTTTTCCAAGAACATCCAACTAGTAATCTTAGGCAATGGAAAAGCACCAACAACAAAGTAATATCTAAAACAGAAGGCAACATATGCAGCAAAGCACTGTACAACAACCTAAATATGAGATTTGAAAGTACAAGGTACAATTGCGAAGATAAAAATGAAAACCTATTTTCAGATTCATCACCAAGAGAAAGACCTTAATACATAATAGATGACGCGATGAGGGGACGAGAAATTAAATAATTTGGAAGAGGAAAGAAGCGACAGGGAATAAGAACAAATTGGAGGTTATGGTCAAAGTGATAGTCGCGAAAATCCGGTGTTGAAGATGAGAAATTAGTAGGAATAGTCCGATATCGGAGCTGGAAAAATAGCCAACGAGAATGTAAGTTGAGAGAAAGTCCGTCAATAGGTTTATTCTACATTTTTTAAGAAGATTATGTGATCATATCCATCTACTCCTCTCCCTCACAAACATCAGAAAGTATTTACACTTTTTTCCATGTGTATATAAAAAGTTAAAAAAAACCCGATAGTTATGTATGTAGGTGAAAAAATAGATTTAGAAATTTAGGCTTACTATAATAAATTGTCTTAAGAAATTTATATTACTTAATAGTTTTAATAAATCTATACTATTTAATTGTTTGTTGGTAAAAGTTGTTATAAATTTAGGTTTAATTAGTTGGACGATACCCACTTTTGTTCGGATGTGTCAATTTGGTACCCAATTTTAGAAAGATATTAATTGAGTCCTAACTTTTGAAAAAAATGTCTTAATTAGCTCCCTTTCAGAATAAAGTTATTAATACTATTAATGATATTGATATTTAAAATGACTTACAAAATTAAGTGTTGATATTTATATTAAAATTTAGGTGTTGGTGTTCATAGGTTTTACTAAACCAAACTACATGTTGATACAATTTACTTACATTGAACATATTTAATATATGTAAGTAAAAATATAATTTTATTTTACCTTTAATATGTAAGGAAAACTATTTTTAGGTATATAGATATTACTTTTTCTAGAGTATAATTTAACTCTCACTACAAAAAAATTGAAGTAAATATGACGATTTTAATATGCGGTTATGGAAAAACGCTATAATTTGCTTCATAATACGACAGTTCTATTGCCATATTTTGTATGCAAAATATGACATTTAAAAACGTGTATTTTACCATGGCGCCATTTTTCCCTCCATAATACTCTTTTTCATTTAATTCTATCTTTTTATTACACAATAAATTGAATTTTAATGAGACAAATGCCCAGACAAAATACAAAACTAGCTCATATGAAGACAAACCCTACAAACCCCAATCTTTGACGAAGACAAACCCTACAAACCCCCAAGCTTTGACGATTTCCACACTCCTTGTCGTTTCCACCCTCCTCATCGTAGGAGAACACCACCATGTGAAGATAAAACATCGTCGCGACTTCGCACTCGGATTGCAACCCAGCAACGCTTTAGTACTCCACTTTTCCAACACCACCACACTGTTATTGCTATCGATTTCCTTGTCAGAGATCTCATAATTCGTCGCTGCAAGTGGAGATTACCAAGTTGCCGAAGATTGTGACTTCCTTCGCAACACTGATTGGGAACCAGCAAAGCATTCTTTGGCAACTCCGACATCTCTAGCAACTCCGACGGCAATGTCGAACAGGGTGTTCGTTGCGGGCCATTTCTCCTCGTATTCATCGCACTGTGTATTCCTCCACTACCCAAACCCTCAACCAATCAAGCACACTAGCAATCGCCATGAGCATTTGCTCTGCATTTCCTCATTTCCGGCAAAGCCATTATTGGAACGGATAAGGTCCTTCCACTTCTTTCCCTCTGTTACGATTTCCTTTTTTGTTGGTTTGCACTTTGCTCTGATCATTAGGTTAATTATGGCTGAATGTAATATTGAGTGTGCTCTGTTACATTTGGTTGAGATTGAAAATATCAATTGGGAAGTCTAATTTTTGTTTTCTGTTATTACAATCCCCGATTCCTACTTATTCAGTTATGGAAGAGATAGGGAGAACGGTGAGAGGGACGAACCTGCGTCTGACATACTAAATGACTAGTTTCAGTATGCTCTATTGTAAATTTCATTAGTGCTTATACAACAATATTTTTTATGTGGTCAGGTTGGGTCGAGTTCATCGAGTTTGAAATTCATGAACTTGTTACCTATCCCAATTCTAATTGGGTGTACTAAATAAAACTGTTGAGAATAAAGAAAATAGGGATTGAGATTAATCTTCCTTGTGTATAAACCACACATAGGGTAATCTATTTATAATAGAGAGAGGTACAAGTAAAAAGAGTAACTGAAAATAAAAAAGATTAAATAGAAGATATTGTTTGATATTGTGGTTATCAATATCTAACAATATCTTAATAATATCAAACAATATCTAACATTCCCCCTCAAGCTAGAGCATACAAATCGTATGTGCCAAGCTTGTTACAAATATAATCAATTCTAGGCCCCTGTAAAGACTTAGTAAAAATATCTGCTAACTGATCACTTGAGTTAACAAACTCAGTCTTGATGTCTCCAGACATAACCTTTTCCCGAACGAAATGACAATCAATCTCAATGTGTTTGGTCCTCTCATGAAAGACAAGATTAGAGCTAATATGAAGAGCAGCCTGATTGTCACACACAAGTGTCATTTGAGTAACATCTCCAAATTGTAGCTCTTGAAGCAATTGCTTGAGCCAAACAAGTTCACAAGCAGTTGAGGCCATAGCTCTATACTCTGCTTATGCACTGGATCTTGCTACAACACTCTGTTTCTTACTTTTCCACGAGATCAAGTTACCACCAATGGAGACACAGTACCCAGATGTAGATATTCTATCAGAAGAAGATCCTGCCCAATCAGTATCTGAATAGCAAACAACTCTTGTATGGTTATTAGAACCATATAACAATCCTTTTCCAGGAGATTTTTTAATATACTTCAAGATGCGAATGACTACATTCCAATGATCTTCACATGGAGAATTAAGAAATTGGCTTACCACACTGACTGCAAAGGAAATGTCAGGATGAGTAACAGTAAGATAATTCAATTTCCCAACCAATCGTCTATACTGCTCAGGATCAGATATAGGCTCCCCCTGATTTGGTAGAAGTTTAGTATTGGGATCCATGGGTGTATCAACAGACTTTGAACTCATCAACCCAGTTTCCTCCAGAATATCCATGGCATACTTTCTCTGAGATATAACAATACCATCATTAGACTGTGCCACCTCAATACCCAAGAAATATCTGAGTTTGCCAAGATCTTTGGTCTGAAAATGGTGACAGATATGTTGTTTCAACTGAGAGATGCCATGGTTGTTACTCCCTGTAAGAACGATGTCATCAACATATACTATCAAGTAAACACATCCAGCACTCGAGTGTTGATAAAAAACAGAATGATCTGTTTCACACCGAGTCATACCAAATTGTTGAACAACATTGCTAAACTTTCCAAACCAGGCCCTAGGAGATTGTTTTAGGCCATATAGTGATTTGCGAAGACGACATACCATCCCAGAAGACTCCCCCTGAGCAACAAACCCAGGAGGTTGCTCCATATAAATTTCCTCTTGCAAATCACCATTGAGGAAAGCATTCTTAACATCCAGTTGATAAAGAGGCCATTGTTTAAGAGCGGCCATGGCGATAAATAAACGAACAGAAGCCATCTTTGCCACGGGGGAAAAAGTATCTCCATAATCCAACCCAAAAATTTGAGTATAACCTTTGGCTACAAGACGAGCTTTGAGGCGATCAATAGTACCATCAGGTCCAACTTTGATAGCAAACACCCACCTGCAACCAACAACAGATTTCCCAGACGGCAACGGGACCAGTTCCCAAGTTCCACTATTATGAAGAGCACTTAATTCATCTGCCATGGCCTGACGCCAACCAGGATGGGCTAAAGCGTCACGGACAGTTTTTGGAATGGTCACAGAAGAAAGAGAGGAAAGACATGTATAAAAAGGTAATGACAAGCGATGATAACTCAAAGCAATATAATGGGGAGAGGGATTACGGGTAGAACGCATACCTTTTCGGAGGGCAATGGGAAGGTCAGACTCAGGTGTCAGAGCCGGAGGAGACAGAGTAGTTGGCACTGGAGTGGAGTCACATGGTGGTGGTTGTGATCGATTACGGCGACTATAAACCTGAAGAGGTGGTGGAGGAGCAGGTGACTGTGGAGCAGGAACCGAGGGTGAAGAAGACACAGTAAGAGGGTCACAAACAATAGGAACATTAAAGGTATTAGAAGAGTTGTCAGGATTGGATGGAGTCAGAGGTGAAGATTGACTCTTAAAATAAAGGGAGAACTCATTAAAGGTGACATCTGCAGACACAAAATAACGGTTAAGAAAAGGAGAAAAACATTTGTATCCTCTTTGTGATCTTGTAAACCCTAAGAAAACACACTTATGTGATCTAGGAGAAAGCTTGTCAAGACCAGGACTAAAATTATGAACAAAACATGTAGACCCGAAAACTCTTAAAGGTAAGGGATGAAGAGGTTCATGAGGGAATAAAATGGAGTGAGGTATGTTATTCTTTAAAACCGAAGAAGGCATACGATTAATGAGATAACAGGCAGTAAGAATGGCATCACCCCAGAAATGTTCAGGAACCTCGCCATGAATTAAAAGAGTGCGAGTGGTTTCCATAAGATGTCTATTTTTACGTTCAGCTACACCATTTTGTTGAGGGGTATAAGCACAAGAAGTTTGATGCAGAATGCCGTGAGAAGCCATAAATTGTTTGAAAGAATGAGAAAGATATTCACGGCCATTATCACTACGCAAAACTCTAATAGAAACACCGAACTGAGTTTTAATTTCATTAAAAAAAGATTGAAAGATATGAAATAATTCCGAACGATGTTTCATTAGAAATAACCAAGTGCATCTGGAGTAATCATCAATGAAAGTAACAAAGTATTGAAAACCTAAAGTAGACTTAACGCGGCTAGGACCCCAAATGTCAGAGTGAACCAAGGCAAAAGGGGACGAAGCATCACGTGTGACACTACGAGGAAAAGAAGTACGAGTATGCTTGCCTAATTGACACGACTCACAATCCAAACGAGACAACTTGGACAAGGCAGGGACAAGCTGTTGTAACTTGGCAAGGCTTGGATGACCAAACTGAGCATGAATAAGAGAGGGAGACTCCATAACTGCACCAATGTGTGTAGAGGGACGAAGATGATAAAGACCATGAGACTCATATCCTGTGCCAATCACCTGTTTCGAACTCCGATCCTGTAAACAGACAGAATTGTTGGTAAAAGAAACAACACAATCAAGAGAACGAGTTAGGCGACTGATGGACAACAGGTTAAAAGGAGACCCAGGGACATAAAGAACATTATCAATGGTTAAAGAAGGAAAAAGTTTAACAGTGCCAACACCATGAGATGAGACTCTAGAACCATCAGCCAATGTAACAGAAGGTAAAGGATTAGTAGAGGATAAAGAAGAGAACAAAGATTTGTTACCAGTAATATGATCAGTGGCTCCTGAATCAAAAACCCATGGACCAGGAGAAGAAGATTGAGTCAGACCAACAAAAGATGTACCTGTGTGAGCAACAAATGCAGTGGAACTAGAAAACTGTTGATCCTTATACCATTTGAGAAAGTTGTTGAACATAACAAGTATATCGGATGAAACAGAAGAGATTTCAGAACTGAAAGAGGCAGCGAAAGACGCCATGGAGGAACTAGAAGAGACGCGACTTCGAATGGCGCGTGAGGGATGATCAGAACTACATGGTCGCCGATCGGAACTAACACTTCGGCAACGACGACTCGGCGGCGACGGTGGTGGCGGCTCCGGCGATGGTTCCGGCAGCGTCTCCGGCGACGACAGTGGCGTCGGCGGCTCCGGTGGCAGCAGAGGCGGATGCAGTGGTAGCAAAAAAAAAAACCTTAAGCTCTAGATACCATGTTGAGAATAAAGAAAATAGGGATTGAGATTAATCTCCCTTGTGTATAAACCACACATAGGGTAATCTATTTATAATCTATTTATAATAGAGAGAGGTACAAGTAAAAAGAGTAACTGAAAATAAAAAGATTAAATAGAAGATATTGTTTGATATCATGGTTATCAATATCTGACAATATCTTAATAGTATCAAACAATATCTAAGAAAAACCAACCTAAGTCACAAAAATGTAGTTGAGTTGGGCGGTTTCTCAAAGTTGGGTACAACCTTCTTACATCCCTGTTAATCATAACAATAGAGCTAATAGTTAGATGTGTTTACTTTGGTTATATCACAATATCTCCCCGTTTTAATATGTTCCAGAATTATTTATATATTTTTCCAACACATGCTAGAATGCCACAAAATATTAGTCTTGTTCAAATGAAGTATTGGATCTATATAATTGCTTAATATTTGATATAGCCTTAAGGGTACAGAGGAAAAGATAAATCTAACATAATTTGATTCCTATTTAAAGTATTGGACTTGTATTCCAAATGTTTTAAATTTCTAAATACATGATGGAAAATTTGATGATAATCCTTGAAACATCCGTAAATTTATAAAATCATAGTAGGAAATTGGAAGGTAATTGTTAGGTATGATAGGAATCTAGGAATGTCAAACATTTATCGGTACAAACTGGTACTTTTCCATTTTTGGAATATCAGTGCGCAGTGCTTCTAAGTGGGAATGGGTGGGGTTGGTTTCCTGCTTATTTGTTTTAAGTATAGTCTGAACAGAATGTTAGTTTGTTTGTGAAGCCAACACGTGGTCAGTTATGGTTAGCCGAGTTCAAGATTGGGTCCACTTTGGACTGGTCAAAACTCGTCAATAATAACTGGTTGAACTTGCTTATTTACACAATCTGGTTTGCTTTTAGATTTTCTTAGATAAAAAAGTTGTTTGCTCTGCATTCAAGATGTGTTGGATGGAAGTATTTAAAAAAATGAACTTTGAGTGGCTCAATCATCCAATACACACGCACATATGTTGTTGCATGAGGATTGTTTCTATGGCTCTTAATCCAGTTCAACCAAGCACTTTAAATGGTTGAACCAGAACCAGAAATATTGCCAGTCCTCTGTCTGGCATGGTTTATAAATTTTGCTTTTAAGAATCTCTTATAAACTTTCAAACTTAAATTAAGAGCTTGGGTTGAGAGTAATACACTGATTAGCTAGAGTTTTATAAATAATCTCTATCCATTACAGGATTTTTGGATTCTTGAAATTTGAGAATTGTTTTCTTGCTTATGAAATCCCATAAGATTGTCACCTTTTTGTGATTTTGGGTTCCTTGAGTGCAAGTGGTTTTCTATCCCAGTAATTTTCTTAAAGGTTTAGAATTAGATGTTCAATGACTTTCTATCACATGTATCATGACTTTGGCACCTTTCTGCAGAATGAATTGTGTCTTCTCCACTCCTGCTCAACTTTTGTTGATGATGATTTTGTGGATGTCCAAGCACAAGCTGCACATTCTGCTTGTTACATTCTGTGGTTGAAAGTGGTATGTAGATTATATGTCCATTAAGCTTTCCATTTTAAGATTGCTTAATTGAATTTCTTTCTCTGGTGTCTTCAATTTACTGTGTGCATCAGCAAGTCCCTGAGTCTCTGGTGAATCAGCTCCAAGAGAAGCTAAGAGATGATGATCTGAAGACCCTGCTGAATAAGTCATGCCTAGAGAGATCCTCAATGTTCAATTACTTCATGAACTAGAAGAAAGCGTATGAGCTACATGGGATGTAGTAGATCTTATTACTCATTCTAACAGTTAGTTTATCTTATTTTATGTCTGGTACATTTGTGTATGAATTTGGCTCCCGTGAGATGAACCTTGCACTTTGCAGGTTAAAAGCAGAGTTTAAATAACTCCATACATGTATTTGTAAGAACATCCATAGGAAGTTGCTTTCATAACAAGTGTTCTTGATGTGTTTCATATGAAACTATTTACAGTAACAATGTTAGTTTGAGGTCATATTTCATTCATTACTTGTGATTAAACACATTCGATAGTGACTCAACTGCACCTCAGACCCTTAATTTAAAATTTTACGCACTCCTACATATGGACTTGTAAAGAAGGGAACTATGCAGCCTATAACAAATTTGCCTACCTGGCAACAAGTGTGGGAAACATGTGATAAGGTTGGAGTCTACATGGGATCAAGGGAAAAGGGTTTGATGATCATTTGGGTAGTTGTGGGTAGCTGTTGCCACAAAGAAAAGTTTTCCTTCTCTGATTTGTTGTTTCATTCTCAATTTCTTATTTTCTGAACATTACCTTTGGCTTCTGTTTTCAATGTGAAAACTTTTGTATGGTGTTTCATGATATTAACTTTTTTAATATGAAATATGAATTATGAATGAAAGTATTAATGATAAGATGTTGTCTATGATTTTTTTTAATTTTATGAAAATAGGTTCAATAATAATGGAAAACAGGTTACATAAAGATAATATATAAAAAAAATCACATTCAAATTATGGCAGTTGAAACATCGTATAACGCACCCGTACAGTTCAAATAATGATATTTGTAGGTGTTGCATTTCGCATTCTAATTCTTTAAAAATAAACAAATTAAGACAGTTTTCACTGTCTTTATTTGCGCACAAAATATGACGGTTCAAACTACCATTATTTGCACAATACATTAATTGCCGGGTGTTGCGGCGTTTTGTCCAAGATCGTCATATTATTCATTGTGGCGACAGGATATATGGCGGTACCTGTACCTGCCATACGCGCAAAATATGACAGTCAAAACCACCATTTTATACCCCAAATAATCGCCGTATTTAACATATTTTTTTGTAGTGTCTATTCTTTTTTTTTTAATTTAAATCTTTATTTAATTTTTAAATGCATTATTGAATTAAAAATATATGTACAATATGTAATGGACAAATAATATTCTTTTCAAAATTATTTAATTTTTTATTAGTATATGTTAACGATGTCCAACTCAATTCATTATTGACCGAGTTGTATTGATATTAAGTATATAAGGTGGCTAGCTTAGTGGTAAATTAGGAAGGAAGGGAAGAAGTTGTGGGTTCAATTCTCATACTAATATTTAGGAGTTATAACCTTGGTTTCAAGGTTTGGAAGGGAGGGTGAGAGAGGTTATGGGTTTAGCTCCCCCCACTAACAAATACTAACAACTAACAATTGTCGATAAAAAAAATAATATATATCCAATTTAAGTCAACTCAACAAAAGAATGCTCACAACCGGTATAGAAAGTGTTATCTTATTTAAAGTTATGGAACTTGGTCACTTATTATAGCAGGTGGATTATAACCGGTATAAAAAGTTGTTATAAAAATTTATTTTTGCACTATTGGTCAATTTTCAAGACTTCAATTCTAAATTAGCTGATACTCTTTAAAATATCTTCTATCCTTTTGTGATTGAGCTGAAACTTGATTTGAATTTTGATCTTTTCAATGTTCACAATTTGTTTTATTAAGGAAACTTTGTGCAACTTGATTTTGCATTTAATTTATTAGAGCAATATGACATTCAATCAATCAAACAATTCATTCATAGATTATGACTTTAATGCTTATATTTCTTAACCGTGTCATTTCAAAAACTTTCTTCTTGTAGAATGTAATTATCATAAGATAATTTTCTTGAACATTGTAATTCATAACATTTAATCTCTACTTCAAACAATTTGATCAATATATTAATTCACAAGAAGAACTAGAGATCAAAACAAATAACAGGCCATCAATGATGGAGCTCCAATGTGTGGTGGCTAGTAGGAACTCCATAGACAACGGAAAATGGCATGGAGACAAGTGTTTAAGGCTCTTGTAGCAATGGAATTTGGAGTGGTGAAAGGAGAACTAGACTAGAAACTAGACTAGTGGAAGGTGGCTAGAGGAAATGTTGTAAACCTCTAGCTTAGGTGCTCTCAAACATTCTATTAGAAATTTCAAGAGTGATTACAATAGCCTAAAATTTAGGCTTTTATATGAAACAAATACACATAAGCACTCTTAGCCCTTGGATGAGAAAGGCATTCAATCTTGGCCGTGGAAGATGACTTGGAGAAGGAGCAAGGCTCATAGCCATTGGATGATGCCTTGGAAAAGGACGAAACATTCCTAGCCCGTGGATGCATTGGATCCATGAGGTGTAGGAAGGAATGTTGACTTCCACTTAATCCACCTTGGACCTTTGGTAGCTCATGGCCAAATCTCCTATTGGGCTTAGTCAAGCCCAATTTTATCAATTCAACTACACATTGTTTGACTTATTATTCTAAAAAACAAGGCCTAAACAATGGGCTAATCTTATTGCTATTCTATTGTTCTATCTTCACATCTTCTTTGGCCCATGTGAAGAGTGTGAGAAGCCCATGTGGGTTTGCGCCATCTTGGATGAAGCCCAATTGGATCTCTTTTAGCATGCCCCTTGTTATTGGGCCTCTTGATGGGCTTGGGCTTGAAAGTGCATGTGGGCCATGGATTAGGCCTTGAGCATGATTTAGGCCTAGGCGTTGGCCCAAGCTATAAGCCTTGTTGGGATCACATCAATCAAAGTGCATTATAATTGTTTCAACATTAACATTGTTTGATACTTTTGTTTTAATGGGATAAGCTGCCTTAGGTCGTATATCCCTTGGTTGTGTAATGCATTAGTTAATGAAGGATTATCTTGTTTCTTTTTAGATTTTCGAATATGGTGAAGTTGATTAAGAAAGCTTTTTGAAAATTCCCACTAGACATTAAGATAACATGCTATCTAGATGTGAAGGTTCATTTCTCAAGCTCATGAAATGGAGAAGAGATTTGGATTCCAATTCAAATAACACACAAATTTAGCAACACTTAAAGAACAAAAATGAAAGAAGAAACAAATAAAATGGAAAGCATAGAAGGTGGTGCAATGGAGGAAGCACGCCACTCATAGGGGGGATCTAAGCCAACCAAACCCTAGAGATGAGTGATGGTGTCGCCACTTGCAAGCAAGATAAGGCAAAAGGTGAGTTCACTTCATGGAAGGATAGCTCACGGTTTTGGATGGTTGAAACACAAGTTTATAACATCAAAATGATCAACCCTTTTACAAGACAAGGAGCCCCCTTTAAATAGAAGCCCATAGGGGTCCTTTAGCAAAAACAACATGAAATGGATCAACTAGCAAACCCTAATTCCTAGACTAGGAATGCCAGACGGCCAAAATGAGAAGCATTGGTTGGTGGATAAATTTCTATGAGGATTCTAGGCCAAAAGAGGAAGGAGACCAAGTAGCCTTCAAAGGAATCAACCAAAAAGGCAAAAGGAGATAAGGTACATGTCTACTTTTGCTTTTACTTTATACTTTTTGCTTTCCTCTCTTTTCCACATGCTCCAATCACCATGCGTCACCTAGCATGCTCTACTTTCTTTTAATTACATACAAAAACAAGACAAACCAAGATTAGTATGTTGGTTTAAGTTAAGTTAATCTTGGTCAAAGGTCAACTTTGGGTCAAAGTCAACAAGTCAACCAAAATAAGTCAACTACAACCAACTTAGGGAATTCAAACTAAAGTAATGGAAAACAAAGATAAAGGTGATGGAATAGAAGACTCCCCTCTAGACATGCTTCTAGTGATCCTGATGGTGCTTCTATGGAGGTGTCATGGTTGGTCACACCTTCATCATTAGTCGTCTAATGCATTAGTCTTCTAACATAGTGACTTAGGTTGTCTGGAGACTTGGGTCGCCTAATTCCTTAACCAAATGATTGTTATTGTTAGACTCATCTAATACCTTAACTCGTCTAATGTTGAGACTTTGTGTTTGCATTAACCAGATTTCTTGCTTTCATTGTCACACACAATGTACGAATATCAAACATTTTAGCACATATAAGCAACAATGCATATCATATATTTTGATATTCAAACCACATTGATTAATTCCTTAATTATACTATCTTTATTAAACATTCTTTTTTAGTCTTCTAATCACAAATTCCCTTCTAACAAAAGACTTACTCATTTAGTAGAATTTTTTGTTATGATCTAAACCTTATTCATTGTTGGGGCTAGTTCACTTTAATAGATTTCTTCATAAAAAGTCTATAAAACATTGTGTGAGAGTCTTTGATGATTTTATGGAACATGTTCACAAGTCTTTTGAAAGGGATTTCAAGCACGAAACAAGATGTCTAACCTTAGAATAATAATAACACTATTTTTATACATGTTCACCCCAAGTTGGACTATGTCCAATTCTCTAATGCTAATAACAAAGGGTTTCACTAATCAAATAATAATGCAAGTGTTAGTATTGTAAAATCCGACTTACACCAAGTATAAAATGTCACTCTTGACTGTCTAAGTACAAGATGTCTGTAGTCTAAGTACACAAAGCTTTTCTAGGCTATCAACTTACACTCATATCGATTTTAACAAGTAGACAAGCTTTCTCGAGGCAAGCTACACAAATCCTCTAAAGTATACGACAATTAGTTGTTGGTTAACACAACTAATACTTATTAAAGTGTAATGCAAATTCTTTAAGAATATAGGAAATCCTAAGATAGAAGTATTGAAATGTAATGCAAATTCTAGAACATTGTAGATAATCCTAAGAAAGGTAGAAAATCGAGAACATTCCACATAAGTTGTGGTTGACATTTTCTAAAATAATCTATGAGTCTATAAATATCCATGTACACTAACATTTGATGTTTATAAGACGACACCTAACACAACTAAAACACACATCTACAAAATATACTTCTTTCAACTACTATTTCAACATTCTACTATCTCCACAATTTTCTCTATCCCATCAACTATTTCTTTCACAACCTCAAAATACTAATAGTGGTACCAAAACTACGTTTGATCATCTCTTGCGTGTAAATAATTTTTTCAACTACTTCAAAAAAATAATATATCTCCATTCTATACTACTTCCAAAGTATTTTCTCAATCCATGGCCATTACTAATCAAACATCATCAATTCTAATACCTATTTTCACGGGAGAAAATTATGATTTTTGAAGTGTCAAAATGAAGACATTCTTTTGCTCTTAAGATTTTTGGGATATTATAAAAGAGGGATTCATTATTCCAAAAGACAATTTCACTCTTACTACAACTCAGAAGGAGTTAAAGGAAAATAAGGGCTTTATTTTCTCTTCAACAAGTAGTTGATGACACAATCTATCCAAGAATAATAGGTGCCACAAGTACAAAGAAAGCTTGGAATACAATACAAGAGGAGTTTTAAGGAAGTAATGAGGTATGCAATGTTAAACTACATTATCTAAGATGAGAGTTTGAATTAATAAGAATGAAAGAAATTGAGAACCTTAAAGACTATTATTATAGAATAAAAGAAATAGTTAGTCAGATGAGAGCCAATGGGGAAAATATTCTTGACCAAAACATCGTTGAGAAAATTTTAATTTCTTTTCCCTAAAAATATGATGCAATCGCAATTGCGATTGAACAAACAAAAGATTTAGCTACATTTTTAGTAACACAATTAATGGGCTCTTTTGAAGCTTATGAACAAAGATTGAAAAGGTTTGAAGAAGACTCAGTCGAAAATGCATTTCAATCAAAACTAAAATTACAATTTCAGAATAAATAATATGAAGGAAATGAAAGTAGAGTAGAAATTTCAAGAAATAATGAAAATTCTATGACCCATCAAGGAAAATATCCTTCATGTGGCATTTGTAAAAGGACAAGTCACATGGAAAAAGATTGTTGGCATCATGAAAAACCTCAATGTCAGTACTGCAAGAAATTTGGCCACGTGAAGAAGTATTATTGTAATAAAAATAATCATCAAGCAAATTTTGCCAAAGAACTAATTAAGATTAACCTTTATTCTATGCTAATCAAGAATCTCCTAACGGAGAAGGAAGTTGCTACTTGGATAGTGGATGTAGTAATCACATGGCCAAAGATCAAAGCATCTTCAAAGACATTGATAAATCTGTCCATGTTAAAGTTCGGTTGGGAAATGGCACCACAATGGAGTCTCGAGGAAAGGAACCGTCATGGTGGAAACAAAGAAAGGTATGAAATTCATTAAAAGTGTGTTTGGATAGAGTATTTTAATGAAGCAATTCATTTTTTTGAAGAATTTAGATTTCTTTGTAATGAAATGCTTTGTTTGGATAGAGAAATTAAAAAGCATTTCAAATGCAAGTATTTTTTTGAAGGATTTCAATTAGCTAAATTAGTAGAAATTCAAATACCCTCAAAATAGGTGGCATTTGAAATTCTTCTCACTCAACCTCACATTCTAGACGATCTAGACGGGCACGATGACCCAGACGTGCCCGACGACCCGGACGGGCGCGATAACCTGAACGTGCCCGGCGACCCGGACGGGCCTGACGACCCGGACGTGTCTGAAATCCCAGACGTGCCTAACGATCCGGACGAGCCTGACGAACTAGACGTGTCCGATGACCTAAACGGGCCTGATGACCCAAAATGGTTTGACGACCCAAACGGGCTCGATGACTCGGACGGGCCTGATGACCTAGACGGGCCAAACAACCCGGATGAGCCCGACGACTCAAACGAGCCTGATGACTCAAAAGTGCGGGACAACGCGGACAAACCCAATGACCCGAACGAGCCCGACGAGCCTGACAGGCCCGATGACCAGGACGGAGACAATGACTCGGACAGTCCCGATGATCCAGACGGGCCCGATGACTCGTATGGGCCAAACTATCCGGACGTGCCCGACGACCCGGACGGACTCCAAGGTTGGAAAGGGCCCACACGAGTTGTCGAGCATGTTCGCATCTTGGGCCCGTCTAGGTCGTCAGGCCTGTGAAGGCTTCAGACGTGTCCAAGTCGTCGGGCACATCCAAGTCGTCGGCCCGTTCGGGTCCTCGGGCTTATCTGGGTCCTCAGGCCCATCCTAGTCGTCGGACCAGTCCGGGTCTTAAGGCCCATTTAGGTGTACGGGCTCGTATGGGTCGTCGAACCCGTCTTCATATTCGGACTCGTCCGAGTATTCGGTCCCGTCCAGATTGTCGAGATCGTCTAGGTCGTCGGGCCCGTCCAGGTCGTCAGGCCCGTCTTGATTGTCGAGCCCATTTGGGTCGTCAAACCCGTCTGGAGCATTGGGCCAATGACCTAGACGGGTTGGACCGGGCCATATTGACAAACTTGACGGCACAATCGTGTAGTATGGGCCATTAGGCCTCTAGATCATCAGGCCACCCAGCTTGTCTGGGCTTCCCAGTCGGTCCAGCTCGGATGGGTCGTCGGGTCTAACCAATCCGATTGCGTAGTTGGGTCTGCCCGACCCATCTGGGTTGTCGAGCATGTTTCCAAATTTATCATGAACTCAAAACATAATTAAGTGTAAAATAAATATTGTTAAAATTAAATTTTATCGTTAAAATTAAATTTTATCTCACAATAAATTCAAATTTTTTTCCCAAACAAGAAATTGAAATGTAAGGTATTTTAATTTCCTTATTCAAACAAGTTATTTAAAAAAATGAATGGAATTTAATTACAAGCAATTCAAATACAAAGCATTTCAATTTCTAAGCATTGTTGAAATGCTCCATCCAAACACAAGGTAAGGACATTTTACTAGTTCCCAATGCTAAAGATAATCTTTTTAAGTATTGGTCAAATGATGGAGAATGAGAATTCTCTTCACTTTTTTTAGAAAGATACAAGTAAAATCTATGACGGTAGAAGGTTAGAAACTGGCGAAGTAAAAATGGATGAGAGAAATAAAAGCTTTCCCATAAGCTTCAGACCTAAAACTAACATTTCCATAAAGGTAGAAGTTGGTAAGTTATGGTTTTGGCATACAAGATTTGGCCACTTCAATAAACATGCTTTAAAGCTTCTATATTAGAAAAAACATGATGAGAGATCTTCCATGCTTGAAAGAGAATAATGAATCATGTGAAATATGTCTCCTCAATAAACAACACTAATTACCATTTTCAACAAGAAAGCCATGAAGAGCATAAGAATAACTAGAGTTTATCCTTACCAATATTTGTGGACCAATGAGGACAACTTCACATCACAACAACAAGTTTGATAAATTCTGTGAAGATGAAGGCATACAGAGGCAACTCACGTCGCATATAATCCACAACAAAATGGTGTTTCAAAGAGAAATAATCTCATAGTCATTGAGAGGGCTAGATCCATCCTAAAAGAGAAAAGATAATATATTATTTCATCAATCAAACCACTACAAGCCAATAAGATAACAATATACATGCTCCAGAATCTCCTGCAACCCTAATATCAATTCAAACTCAAGAAGAATCATCCCTTGAACCCACTATAAGACGAGACAGATATCTGACAGACATATATGAATCTTGCAACTTGGTCATACAAGAGCCTACAAGCTTTGAAGAGGCCACAAAAAAAAAAGAATTAGTCAAGGCAATGGAGGAAGAAGATCAAACTACAGATATTTTCGTATAAGCATTACTAAGACAAAGGTTAGAACTACTACGTGTTATGCTTGGAGTTACAAAATTTGCATCAAGGAGGAGTATTAAAGTGTAATGCAAATTCTAGAAGAATATAGAAAATCCTAAGATAGAAGTATTGAAATGTAATCAAAATTCTAGAACAATGTAGAAAAACCTAAGATAAGAGGTAAATATCAAGAACATTCTACATATGCAAAAATATAGAACATTCCACATAAGTTGTGGCTAGCATTTTCTAGAATATTCTATGGGTCACAAATACCCATGTATATTAACATTTGATGTATGTAAGATAACATATAACACAACTGCAAACACACAACTATAAAATATACTTCTTACAACTAGTATTTCAACATTCTACTATCTCCACAATTTTCTCTATCTCATCAATTATTTCTTTCACAACCTCAAAATACTAACAATACTCAACTAAGTGAAGGATTTACCATATAGATCTCTTTCTAAGTTATCTAGAAGATGAACTACAACTCCAAGTCTCGATGGCAACCACGATGAAGAGGTTGAAGTGTTAAAGGTGAGTTTGGGGATGCATATATCATAGTGACACGATGACCCCAATCGGTGGAAACAACAGATGCATTCCAGTGGTGGTGCTACAATTCTACCCAATCATTTTTGAAGAAGAAAATTGGTGACTCTGATTAAAGGAAGATTGATGATGGTCTCGACATTGTCACAACGCTGCCCACTCTCATTTTCTCTCGTTGACTAAAGTAGCAACAGTTGCTGATGGCATAGGCGGTGCACTCGGTGGTAGACGATCTTTAGCAATGGCAGGGTGATCATGTTGAAGATCCACCATTATCCTTGCGTAAGAGCTATGGCACACAGTGGTTGTGAAAATCTCAGAGTTGCACTACAATCTCTCACACATTTGAGTAAGGCAACAATCTAGATTCAACAATGTGGAAACTTGTACAAGTAAGCCCATGCAATTCAAAAGAATATATTCAACATTCTAACCAAGTTATGCTATTATAAATGATGAAATTCATATCATTGGATGCACTTTAAGTATAATACTGAGGGAATGCACTATAACACCCATAACAACGATACCTTTCTTGTTCCCTGAGGGAATGTAGAATGTAGAAGGAAGATAGGAGTACATATACCCTTCTTCTTACAAGAATGCATTACCAATGGAGCCTACTATTGTAGCATGGAATTATTAGCATGGATTTGTGTGTATATATATCACACCTCTTGTAACATTTTATACACACTCAATAATACACAATCCCCTCTGTTATATTTATTTGTTTTCTACATGGTATCAAAAGCCCCAAATGATCCATGATTGAGAAGGGTTTCTTGCACTAGTTCCTCTTTTCTAAACCCTTAGCCCTAAGCTCTAAGCCTATTTCACAAATTTTATGATTGAGAAGGGATAATTGCAGTAATTCCTCTTTCCTAAACCCTAAGCCTTAAGCCTTTTTCAAAAATTTTACGATTGAGAAGGGATTCTTGCAATAGTTCCTGTTTCCTAAACCTTAACCCCTAAGCCTTTTTCCACAATTTTTCAAGTATTTCACCAGGTATTTACAATCCTCTAATATTGGGATCGTATTATGTTTTGTTTGTTACTTTCGCTGTGTGGTTTGCATTTCTATATCGTGTTTGATTTATTATGGCAACTCGTAAAGATTATTCTCTTCAAGCTATTAATGTGCAATTGGATGGTAAAATTATTCCTACTATAGTTATGTTATGAAAAGCTTTCTTCGTGGAATATGGATGTGAGGTTATATTTCAAGTGCTAAGGCAAAACCAATTTACACTAAAGTCAAAAATTATGTTTCTACTTTAGAGGCACAGGAAGTTAATAACTCTAAAATTATCACTTGGATAAATAATTCTGTCACACGCTCGATTGACGCTCAATTGGAAAAATATGATACTGCAAAGGAGGTATGGGATCACTTATCTTAATTGTATACACAGTCTATTTTTGCTAAACAGTATCAACTTGAGACAGATATTCATGCATTGAAGCAAAATCACATAAGCATTCAGGACTTTTATTCTGCCATGACAACCCTATGGGATCAACTTGCCTTGATTGAGCTTGCAGAATTGAATGCTTTTACACCATATATTGTTCGTAGGGAATCACAACGTTTGGTTCAATTTCTTATGGCCTTGCGTAATGATTTTGAAAGTTTGCATCGTTCAATTTTGTATCATAACCCTCTGCCTTCTGTTGATGATATTGTTAATGAATTATTAGGAGAGGAAATTAGACTTCAGACTGATGATAATCACAAGACCAGTCCTTCCTCTACTTCATCTAATTTTGCAACTTCAACATGTTAGTATGCTTTTGATAAGTGTGTTTACTGCAAACAGAATAATTATTAGAAATCTTAGTATGCTTTTGTTGCTAAATAAAGCTAGATGTTAACAACAATCTTTACAACAACATGATACATAACAACAACAATCTCACCCTTCTCAGCAATTTCACCTCAATAGTAGCAACAATTTCGCTCACAATAGTTTCATTCGGCACAATTAGATGATAATATTGTTGCACCATCATTAGATCAATATTTTCTCGATCAGTTTCAAAAGTTCCTTTCTTCCCAACCGCAAGCCAACATAGCCTTGCAATCTCAAGGTACATCATCACCAAATATATCTTCAGATAAATTGATCATTAATTCAGGTGATACTAATCATATGTTATAGCATTTGCCTTCTTTTTGTTTCGTTATCACCTAACTCATCCATGTCAATTGTAACTACTAACAGTGATTCAGTTCCATTATCTAGTATTGGTACCATTGTCACACCATCTTTGTCTTTGTATGATGTTTACTACATACTTGGTATTACTATGAATCTTGCTTCTGTTGGAAAAATCTGTGATTTTGGATATAATGTGTGTTTCTCTCTATTTGAATGTTTTGTACAAGACCGCACATCTCAGAAGGTGATTGGGATAGGTCGTAGGCAAGGAAGACTCTATGTCTTGAATCCGTTCAAGCAATCAATAGTTACAACCTCTAGTGTCGATTTATCTTTGTTTCGCTTGTCCTCTTCTTCTTTAACTTTTTATTTGTGGCACTGTCATTTAGGTCATGTGTCTGCATCTCGTTTAAAGTTTTTAGCATCTACTAGAGTCTTAGGTACTTTGGATAGTCATGATATTTCTGAATTTGTTGTAAACTAGCAAAATTTTTTGCTTTACCTTTTAACAAAAGTATTTCTTCTTCTCCTGCTCCTTTTGATCTTGTGCATTCTAATGTGTAGAGACCTTCTCCGGTATCAAGCAAAGGAAGTTCTAGATATTATGTCTCTTTTATTGATGATTTTAGTCGTTCCACTTGGATCTATCGTATGAAACGTTGGTCTTATTATCTCATGAATTTCAAAAATTTTAATGCTTTTGTAAAACACTCTACTACCATAACAACATTTCGTTGTGACTTGGGGGTGAGTACAATTTTAATTATTTTACCACTTGTCTATAAAGGAACTATACATCAAACCTCTTGCATTAACACTCGTCAACAAAATGGCATTGCTAAAAGAAAACATTGTCATCTTGTTAAGACTGAAACACCATTCTTTTTATCTACTGATGTTCTTATTGTCTTTTGGGGGCAGATATTCTTACAGTAACTCATGTTGTGGATCGAATCGCGACTTCATATAATTCTGGTTAGTTTCCGTTTGAAAAATTGTATGGCCATGCACTTGATTACTCTATTTTGCGTGTTTTTTAATGTACCTGTTTTCTTTTAAAACCACATGTTGAACGTACTAACTTGTCAGCTAAGTCTACTTTTTGTGTCTTTTTGGGATATGGTCTTAGACAAAAGAGATATCATTCCTTCGATCCAGATAGTCAAAAATTGTATGTCTCACGTCATGTGTTTTTAGAACATATTCCATTATTTTCTATTCCGGCTAACTCAAATTTTTTACCACATCTGATGTCATTAAAATTGATCCTTTTGATATTGATAACACTACACCTACTTCCATACCAACTCCAGAACCTATCTTCACACCAACTACAAACATCGCACCAGAGGTTTTACCTGTTCATGTGATATGACCCCAATAAGGCTTACATAGCATTGGACCAATGCCTAGGCCCATTCTTTTTTAATTTCTTTTTATGTTATTTTTAATTAAATAAATGATGATCTAATTTTGTTGTTTGTTAATTGTAGCTACTTTTCCAAACTCCCCAATTGGTATTGGGCCTGCGACCCAAATTCATTCATGCTAGTAGCCAACATTTTTCAGAAGCGGCATCAATTGGGCCTGCACGTAGCAGCCCAATTACATCAAGCAAAGTCTTCAATCTTCTATTACAGCCACGTGTCCATACCCTTTTCAACATCTTAAATATTGGGTCTGTATTGACATCACCAAGCCAGCATCACGCATTTAACGCTCTTTGTTTATGTGGGCATCATCTGTTACGTGCAGCCCAATATTTTTGGCACCACACCTCCAATGACTTAGCATAATCAGCATGTGTATTTCGAGCCATCAAATTAAGTCCAGGCCAAATGCTTATTGGAGGAATGCGAGCTACACATCACAAGCGTTGTTCAGTTAGGGTTTTTCACCTCTGTGTCGCGCTTTCTCTTGAAGCACCGTTAGGGTTCTCCTCTCATGCGTGCCAACCAAAGTCTGCATCCTACCCATAGTTGCTTGGCTCCTTCACTTGTTTTCACCATCTGTTAGGGTTTCCATCGTAGCCCTCATGAGAGACCCTTCTTTCTTCACTCCCTCCTTCTTTGCCGTTAGGTCTATGTTAGACGACATCTTTTTTGTTGGTTTTTCCGGTTGCCTTTTCACCTATATAAAGGCAAGCCAATCTCATGTAATAGGTAGCTGAGATGAATGTTAAAACTTGGTTGAGAACACTCCCCTTTCGTCTCTGCTCAAACCTTAAACCCTAGATTAGGTTTCACCTCGTCGGGTTTACCAATCCAGTGACAAGCCTGAGAGATTCAAGCGTTCACTTCAATAATCGATCTTCCGCTATGTTTTCCCGTCGATTCCACCGAACAATCGACGCTTTGAGCTCGTCTCTATCAAATGGAGTACATTTCTACCGATCAATGGTGCCCTTGGTCTCATCAAGTGGTATTCAAAGCCACTCGAACTTGGACCGCATTGAGATATGTTTCTTCTTTATCTCTGGTTTTTTCTTCTTAGATGTTTGCCTTCCATTTTGTTCTTGCTCTGCTTGCGTCTGATTTTTCGTGTTTTTAATTTATGCTATTGATGTTTTTCTTGCTGAAATTGATTCAAGTTTGCTTGTTCTGATTTGTCTGAATCAATACTATTATGAAATGTCTAGATTGTTGAATTTGCCGCTTCAATGCCATTCAATTAGGTTTAATTGCTTTTTCTTACCTTGCTTTCAGTTTTATAAGCTCAATTTTGTCTTAGTTTGTGTAGTTGCTTTTACTGTCATGAATTCCGTAGACATAGTACCTCTTTTTTTTTCTTTTGCTGTTCAAGTGTGTTGTTAATTGCATCTGTTCAGTTCATTGACTGTGTCTAGCTTCCTCTGTGTTTTGTTGAGTTCTTTAATTGCTAGTAGATCAATAGCAATTTTCTGCAGTGCATTTTCCACTGATCCGTGCTCTTCATGTTTTATTGATGCTTTTCAGTGCTGCTCCAGTTTCATTTTTCATGTTTTCACTACTTCGTCTTTGATTCTATTCAGTTTTGGTGTTTCTTTTTGCACCTACGTTTGTCAGTTTTCTAGTTGCATCTAGTGTTGTTCTGGATATTCAATTTCTGGCCAATGATTGTTGCTGATCAAACTGTATCTCAGTTATTGAAATCTGATTGTGTTCAGAGTTTTGATGAGGTTTTGGTTTAGCTGAAAGCATAGGCACTTGTTTATTGCATTATTCTATGCCTTCACAGATGCTTAAATTTTTGTTTTGTGCCAAATTGTTGCCTATGGATTAGTATCCTTGATTGAGTTGACTGCTGCATCAGTATATTTGAGCATTCACGGGTTTCATGTTCTTTCTGCAATTCGGATTTGCTTTGATCAATTCATATCCAGATTTTGAAACTATTGATTGGTCTCTGGCTATTTTAATCTAATTTCCAAACTGCATTCGTGTCTTTTTGCTTTGAGTGCCAGTACTTGTGTTTATCTTTCTTTCTAGTACTAGTTTAGTATCTATATGTCTACTTGGCCATGTGTGTGTTTAGCCTTTGCGTGAAACAATACTACTCTGGTTGAATAGTTGCATATGAATTCTTCATAATCTGTTGCGTTAAATCAATTGTTCTAGTGATGTTTCTAATTTGTTCATTGAACTGAGGCATGTTGAGTCAGTTTTTTATTTCTCCTTATGGCTTGATAACATTGTGGAGTGAACATTAGATTCACAGTGACACATTACGTTTATGCAATATCAGTTGCCTTGAACCAACAATTTTTTTTCTTTTCTGTTTCAATCAGTTTACGTTTTATCACATACATAGTGTGGCTATTTTATTCAGATGCACTGCCTGTGTTGTGATGCCTTGCATTGTGTTAGATTCAGCTGATGCTAAGTTGCGCTGACTACAATGCCTGCTAATATTCTGGTTGTATTTTGTTGCATCATAATATTAGTTCTCATTACTTGAATTTGCCTTTGATTTTTTGTTCTGCACTAGCTGAGTCTATTTTGTTGTCATGTATGTTTATGTTTGAATATTTTTTAGTTGGATCACTTGTTCTCTGTCATATGTGTTGATTACTGAATTGGAAGTAGCCCGTTGAAATTGTTGTGTGTTGTTGATTAAGATCTTTGAGAGTTAAAAGCAAGAAAGAAGTCCATTGACAATGAAATCTGATGAAAAAAAATACAATAAAAAAATAAAAAGTACATGCAAAGCAATTATGGTCTGCAATGTGACATTTTGATTCACTGATTTGAGTAAACAGCGTACAATTCCATAACATATTTGCTACTTTCCTCTTCAATTTTCATTTGCATATGCTTTTGATTCAATTTCTTTTGAGTCTTGTTTGATTTTAGTTTTTTCATCTTACTCTAGATATATTCCTTAGGTTCCTTTTTGTGTGCCTTCTTTCTTTGTGAGCTTGTTTTCTTGCTTGTCTTGCTTGCTTATTCCATTGAGTTTGTCATTTAATCTTTCAATTGATGTTGTCCCATTCTTTCATTTGAGCTTTTATTGATTTTTTTTCCTTTCTATTCTTAAGTGGATGCCCTTGCTTTTCTTGAATTTTATTTGCTCTGGACACTCACTATTGTTTGCTAGCCCTTATAGGTGCAATTTCATCTTGAAGGTTGAGTTCTTGTGAGTGACTCAGCTGTGAGAGTACACTGCCGAGAGGAAACAGGTGTGAGTGAGACTTTTGGAGCACTACCGTGACATTGGAAGGAGTGTACCACGAGAGATTTTCTAGGTGTGAGTTGGGACACATTTACACACTGGATTGAGAGGGAAAATAGCTAGCACACTACAGCTAGAAGCATAGTTCTTTTTGTATTACTTATGTTTTCGATATCACGGAATTGTGGTGTAATTATTTTTTTCTTATTTCAGTTTTTGTTTTATTTGGCTTAGGTGGGAAAATGCTTTAGAGCAATCCCATCCTTAGCATTTAATTGTAATAGTTTTTAAACGTGTAGTGTGAGATTCAAGGGTTCCAAAGGCCACTTGAATTTTCACTTAGGATTTTCGTCTAGTTTATGTTTTCAGTTTTTATGTTTTCAGTCTTTATGTTTTCAATGTCCAGATTTTGTGTGATTTGTATGATTGCTTCTTTGTTTTAGGTCACCGTGATATCTAGGTGCACTGTGTTTAACACTTAGTTGACCTTATTTTGGTCTTTAGGTTTTTAATTTATTCACACTGTTTTCACACAATTTGTCTTGCTTTGAATTTTTCTTGAGAATTTTTGTGAAAGAATTTTAGAGATCTCTGGCTAGGAAAGGTTTGGTTCCTAAGCTTGTCCATGAGACTCACCTCCCTTTCCTGGGAGTATCTCTAGAAATCTTTTCCACTATTTTCTCTTTAGAAATTCATCAACTTCTTTGTGAAAAAAAATTGTTATTTTGCCAAAAGTGTTTTAAAATGAGTTTTTCTTTTTCTAGCCATATGCATATAGATAGGCATACTAGTGTGCATTTAGGTAGTCATAGTAGTCATGAGTTGCATCATATCATTCATAGTGACATTCCATTATTTGGGGAAGATATAGGACCAATATCATTTAGAGATTGGATGTGGGATACTGAGAAATTGGTGCAACCAATGTTTAGTAAATATAGTCACATAAACATTCTTAGGCATGCTACTTTTAGGTTTGTAGGACATGTATATGAGTGGTGGAAAGAGAGGGAGTATAGAGTGAAAAAGGGGAGAACATCATGCATCAATACATTTTATGAATTAAAAACATGCATGTGGAAACATTTCATTCCCCCTTCATTTAGGATCATTAAAGCGCAGCAAGCTAGGATAGAAGACTTCATTGACATTGGGGATGCATTCATCCAAAACATCACTAAGTTTTCTAGATTAGAAAAAGATTTTAAGCACAATTTAGACTTGCTCTTGAGTGAACAAAGAAAGAGATAAAAATACAAGAGAGAGCAAGCTAAAGAAGAGCTTGAGAAGCTTTGTGCTAAAAGAGAACAAGAGGAAAAAGCGATAAAAGAGAGAAAGAAAAGAGATGAGGAAGAAAAGTCCAAGGAGGAGAGTCTAAGAAAAGCAAAAGAAGAGAATGAGAGAAAATACTTAGAGGAAAAAGAGAAAATAAAACAAGAAAGTGAGCTTGAAATACAATCACCAATGGTAGAGTTAAAGATCATTTCAAAAGCGAAAAGGGAACTCATTGTTAAGGATTTAGTGATCAATCTTTCACCAATTCCTTCCATTAAGTTCCAATTTTCAAAAGGAGTTCTCCCATCTTTAAACTCTATTCACTTTATCATTAAATCTTTTAAGTTGTTTTTCTCTCCAATATTTTGTTCCCCATCTCATTCCCTTATTTCATCCTCTTCCACATCTTGTGCAAACACACACTTTGACTCTAAAATTCTTTTCAAATATCATCTTAGTCAAAGTGCAAGCCATTGTTTTAGTGAAGTGGGCCTAATACCAAGTTTTTCAAAATTTATAAGCCCATTTTCACATATTCCCCAATCAATTTTACTGCATGGTTATTATGATTTTAATTCAATTTTATTTGATGACTACTGCAGATTTGTTTTTGATCCTGGTGGAATTCTAACTTTCGTTGTTGTGGGCCTTTAATAACCCTCTAGATCTGAGGACAAATCCTCTTCAAGAGGGAGGGAATGATGTGACCTTAATAAGGCTTATAGCATTGGGCCAACGCCTAAGCCCACTCCTTTTTAATTTCTTTTTCTGTTATTTTTAATTAAATAAATTATGATCTAATTTGGTTGTTTGTTAATTGTAGCTACTTTTCCAAACTCCCCAATTGGTATTGGGCCTGCGACCCAAATTCATTCACGCTAGCAGCCAACATTTTTCAGAAGCGGCGTTAATTGGGCCTGCACGTAGCAGCCCAATTACATCAAGCAAAGTCTCCAATCTTCTATTACAGCCACGCGTCCAGACCCTTTTCAACATCTTTAATATTGGGCCTGTATTGACATCACCAAGCCAACATCATGCATTTAACGCTCTTTGTTTATGTGGGCGTCCATCTGTTACGTGCAGCCCAATATTTTTGGCACCACACCTCCAATGACTTAGCATAATCAGCATGTGTATTTCGAGCCATCAAATTAAGTCCAGCCCATATGCTTATTGGAGGAATGCGAGCCACACATCACAAGCGTTGTTCAGTTAGGGTTTTTCACCTCTGTGTCGCGCTTTCTCTTGCACAATTAGGGTTCTCCTCTCATGTGTGCCAACCAAAGTCTGCATCCTACCCATAGTCGCTTGGCTCCTTCACGTGTTTTCACCATCTGTTAGGGTTTTCGTCGTAGTCCTCACGAGAGACCCTTCTTTCTTCAGTCCCTCCTTCTTTGTCGTTAGGTCTATGTTAGATGGCATCTTTTCTGTTGGCTTTTCTGGTTGCCTTTTCACCTATATAAAGGCAAGCCAATCTCATGTAATAGGTAGCTGAGATGAATGTTAAAACTTGGTTGACAACACTCCCCTTTCGTCTTTGCTCCAACTCTAAACCCTAGATTAGGTTTCACCTCGTCGGGTTTACAAATCTAGTGAGAAGCCTGAGAGATTCGAGCGTTCACTTCAATAACCGATCTTCTGCTGCGTTTTCCCGTCGATTCCACCGAACAATTGACGTTTGGAGGTCATTTCTGTTGAACGGAGTACATTTTTGCCGATCAACGGTGTCGTCGGTCTCATCACATTCCCTTACTATGCTTGCTCAATCATCTCCTAAGGTTGTGGCTCCTCTTCCACCTGTTCGACCCAATCGTAATCGTAAATCTACTCAACTCCCGGATTTTGTTTATTCCTCTTATTCTAGTTCATTTGTTGCTTTTATTGCCTCTATTCACCGTCTTCATGAGCCTTCATCCAATATAGAGGTTGTTTATAATCCACTTTGACATAATGCTATAGTTGAGGAACTTACTACTCTACATCAGACTTATACATGGGATCTAGTTTCATAGCCACCAAGAAAACGTCCTATTGGATCTCGTTGGGTATATAAAATCAAGACAAAGTCAAACAACTTAGTTGAAAGGTATAAAGCTAGACTTGTTGCTAAAGGATATACCCAAGTGTATGGCATGGATTATGAGGAAACATTTGCTCATATGTCAAAGATGACTACTATTTGTACCTTGATAGTTGTTACTTCTAGTTTTCAATGGAAGATTTTTCAAATGGATGTGAAGAATTCTTTTTTGAGTAGGGATCTACATGAGGAAGTCTACATGATTCCACCACTAGGTGTCTCTTACAAATCTGGTGAAGTTTTGAAACTTCAAAAAGCCCTCTATGGTATTAAACAACCACCTCGTGCTTGGTTTCAAAAGTTTTCTACATTAATTGTCTCTCTAGGTTTTGTTGTAGTCATCATGATTCTGTATTATTTGTCAAGAAAACCAATACAGGACGTATTTTGTTATCCTTATATGTTGATGATATGATTATTACTAGTGATGATTTTGATGGAATTGCATCTTTAAAAACTGCATTATCCCATCGTTTTTCTATGAAAGATTTGGGTGTATTGTGTTACATTTTAGGAAATGAGGTTGTTTCTTACTCCAAAGGTTATCTTTTGTCTTAGTCCAAGTATATAGATGACCTTTTTTAGCATGCTCGACTTACTAACAACAAGATTGTTGATACTTGAGACAAGTATATGATATTCATCATCAGATGGTGTTCCTTTGATTAATTCTACTTTATATTGAACTACTGTTGGGATTCTGGTTTATCTTATTGTGACTCGTCCAAACATTGCACATGTTGTTCATGTTGTTAATTAATTTGTTTAAGCTCCCACAACAGTTCATTGGGGTGTTGTTCTTTGTATTCTCAAGTATTTTTGAGACACTCAATTCAAGTCTCCTTTTGCTTTCTTCTACGTCATCTTTAGACTTGCGTGCCTATTGTGATGTGGATTGGAATAATGATCTTAATGATTGGAAATCCATTACTGGGTGGTGCATGTTTCTTGGTGATTCACTTATATCATGGAAGAGTAAGAAACAAGAAGTTACATTTCGATCGTTTATAAAAGTCATCACACCATGGCTTTGACTACCTGTGAGATTATTTGGTTGTGCTGGTTACTTGAAGATATGGGTATCTATTTGAAAGATCCTACGCCTCTACATTATGACAATAAAAGTGTTATTTATATTGTTCGTAACTCTGTTTTTCATGAGCGAACCAAGCATATTGAAACAGATTGCATTTTACTCATCATCTTCAACTTGGCACTATATTTACAATTTGTTCCTTCGGCTTTACAAATTACATATATATTTACAAAGGTCACATTCCGTTTTACGCTTTCGTTTTTTATTTGACAAACTCTCAATGCTTTGTGTATATATATCACACCTCTTGTAACATTTTATAGAGACTTAATAATACACGATCATCTTTTTCATATATTTCTTTGTGTTCTACCGGAACTACATCATTAGGGTTCAGAGCATGGAAGAGGACCAAATGGAGAGAGTGGTGATGTTGGCTCTCGGAGCATGAGAGCATGTTTGTCACACAGTGTGATGAGAAGAGTGCATGCATGCATGTGCTTCCATTATTTTTCAAAGAATAATTTCTACTGCAGCTTCATTTCAATAAATAAATGCATTAAACAATGTTGTCTTTTTATTCCACGGTCGTGCATATAATTAATGCCACGAGTTCTTTCTATTTATGAGTGCCAGATTAATAAAGACATAATAATGGGTAGCCTTGACCATTGAATTAACGTTGCCGCTTCACACATATAATAAGACATTGTTTTTTTCTTTGGTGTTTTCTAATCAAACATTGTTCTTTTATGTTAACCAGGGTGTGTTCTCTTTCATTTGTGGACTCTTAAACAAATAATATGGCGCTTCACTTCGTGTTGGTAAGTTGTAAGGAGAGTTACAAAATGGCATTGCAGAACTAACGGGAGCACATTACAACCCTGTGAAAGTGCCTGCACTATTCCGGATTAGCTTATCCAGAAACCATAATTGAGTTTCAGATTAAGCAATTCAAAATATACTTCAAAATCTAGTAATTTATTTTGGATTACTTATTCCGATAAACATAATTGCATACATTGAATCCAGGATAGATTTCCGAATACAAAATACATTTTGGATTGACCCTTCCGAAATGATTTCTAACTTATGTATCCCTTATTGATCATTCCGGTAATGACTCTGGAGGAGTAACCGTGCACGGTTGGTGTTCGTCTACTCCTACTAAGGGAGGTACATCTAACCATGAGAGAATGAGAGGCAGGTGGTGTTCATGACAGAAGGAAAAGATGGATGAGAGAAAGTAATTGGGAGCTTTTAATTTGAGTAGGATAAAAGGGGAGTTTCAAAGTTAGGGAGGTGCAAGAAGAAAAACAGTGGATGCAGGAAGAAATGGCATTGCATGAATTCTTTGTGTGGTATGGTTAATGAACTGACGATCTCGAACACAAATCTTACACAGTTCGAAAAAAATAAAAGAAAAAAATGCAAGTGTTTTTCTCTAAATAAATTCATTTGTTCTTAAATATTGTAAAACCCTCTTCTTTTACCCTAAAATTTAAGGGGCGTAGCCCCATCTGCTGGGCCTAAGGGCTGGTCCATAGGATGCCCAAAACCCCTAAACCAGTTCTAACTCCTTCATTCTTGCATTTTCTTAGAAACAATTTCTCTTTCCCTCTCCCTTGAATGCTTCATGAGCTCTGCTAGGGTTTGGCCCCATTCTTCATTTAGTTAAACTCTAGTTCCATCTCACTAAGTTGTTCCTGGAGCTGTGGTGCTCCTCCGAAGTGTGCTCGTGGTATTTACTATCCTCTATCCAGGCAAGGGAAGCTAGAACTCCTTTTCTTTGAAATACAGTGTACTTATTTTTGTTCTGGAATGAGTGTGTTTGATTGATGTGGCGCTACTTTAATTTTACACTGCATACTTTTCGTAAAATGAAGGTTCCTACTTCGTTAATTGTTGGATCGAGCTGAAATTTTAACAAGTTGATCCTTATCACATAGTTCCTGACTTTGACTGGTCGGATCTTGAATCGAAGCTCTTTAGTGAGAGCCGTGTTTATCGCAAGATCACTGTAGTTTGGTTGTTGATAGCATTGTCCTTTGTTGCTTGTTTGGTGCATAACTTTCTTTATAGTTATTCAATTAAGTTGGTTTTTGTTTCATTTGGTTCTTGATTCAATCATATTTAATTTGAATATAAATAAAACATTTTTGGAGCTCTACACAAGCTGTAGTTTTATTTCTAAAATCCCAAATTGTTTGCATAATGTGTTGTTAAGTTGGATTGGATAAAAGTTATAAGAATTAGTTATTTTCCAAGAGAGAAATATGTTGTATGATTTTAATATGTGTCTTCAAATGCTTGTGTGAGAATATAGGAGATTCCATGGGGGAGATCCTATTTGATTTAATTGGTAGTGTCTTCATTGGTCAGGATGTAATTCAAGATCTCATGGTGGTGCCTCATTGATCAGGACGTACTTCTACGATAGTTTCGTGGTGGTGCCTCATTGGTCAGGGCGTAATTCTATGAATCTCTAGGTGAGATCTCATGGTGGTGCCTCATGGTTAGGACGTCATTCCATGACCTCTGTTAGTGGGAGTTTCATGGTGGTGCCTCATTATATAATTTATTAAGGATTTAAGGTAAGGATTGCATCCTGACACTCTAAGGAGTCAGTTAATCTCACGTAGAGCGTACTAACTCAAGTGGTAAGAGTAGCAGGAGGCATGGGACACTTTAAGGCTAACCTTATGAGTGGTAGGATGAAACCCTTTGACAATTAGCTCAGTAGAGCAGTAGAGACCACCACAAGTGCAAGCATCCAGTGAATCTGACTAATTATATGTATCCGGATAAGTCGTGTCTTGAGTCGTAGAGGCTTGTTTACGAGTCATAACATGATTGGTTGATATATGTACCTTGGGCTATGAAAGTGTATGCGATTGTAAGATAAAAAAATATTTTTCTATTTTAGCTTACCCTTTCTGCTTGTTTGTATGTTCTGTGTGTGATTTTCTCTTTATGCGATGATCATCAATTTATTGATGTGAGCAGATGCAAGAACTCCTCGTGCTCAACAGGGTAATGAAGATTCTGCTGCTTAACTCGTCTTGGGTCAGATCCCGCTTCTTCGAGTTCTCTGTTAGGATTGTAGTCCATGTTTTACTTCGTTCCTTGAGAATTCATTGTATGTATTGTTCAGCTTTTATCTTGTTTAGTCTATAGCATCGTGGTGTACATTAAACTTCTCTCTAAGTATCTGGAACTTTGTTGTAATGAGTGATATTTATACTTCCCATCTTTACTCTTTATTTTACCTTGTGTAATGTTTTATTTAATTATATTATTATTTAAATGAAAAATTACAAATATATCCAACGTCACCCAACGGAGTAGTTGTACTTTGATTTTGGTGGAGAAACCAGCAGCGAAAAAAAATTATGAATGAAGGACGAACAGGTTTCAAATAAAATATTAACGGTAAAACGGTTATTTTAAATTTATGGAAGTGGAAATTGCAATTCACTCGTTACAAGAAGTAGAAATGAACATGTTCAGCAAACGTAAGTGTTCTTTTTTGAGCTATTGCTTGTTGCCCCCTATTTTCTACCGGCCTACCATTAGCAAACGAAATGTCTAAATTGTCCTTATGAAGTTTTAGTGAATAAAATGTCTAATTATCCTTATGAAATGTCTAAATTATTCTTATGCATTACAAAAATGTCTAAATTTGTTTTTCGTTTAACTTCTGGAATGGAGCACATTTACTATTTGGGATTAGTTTGTCCAGTAAACAAATATTTCTATTTCGGAATAGTCTTTCATGAGAAAAAATTGAATATATACTTCTGAATACTTTTTCAGATTGTACATAATTTGTACCTCCCACTATTGTTCTAGATTTTCTTTTCCTAAATGTTCTTCCAAACTCCCGGAAACATACTTCCGAACTCCCGAGTAACCTGAATTTCACCATTTCGAAAAAACTCCACAAACACTACCTCTCGTTGTCGATACTGGTGACTTCAAACTTTAGAATTAATTCATGAATTAATATATTATGTGATTTATTTAAAATAATATGATGAACTCAAAATATGATTTAATAAAGTATAAGATTGAATTTAATGTAATGAACTTCGATTTTTGAAAGAGATTTATTTGGTCATAAAATTCTTTAATAATACGATTAAAGATGTGTAAAAGGAGAAACAGATTAAGATAAAAAAGAGGTTGAATGATAGAGATCGAAAAATATATTTTCATTAAATTTTTATGATCAAAATAAGAATCTATTATGACTTATATATATATATATATATATATATATATATATATATATATATATATATATATTTATGTGTGAGAATAATGAATCTTAAAATTCTAAACTAATATTATGGAATGAATTATGATGTGTTTTTCTCGATTTATGATAAATTGTAATTATAACTTTAAGAATTTCTTTACACGATGAACCCTAGTTTATGTTTTGCCCCCACAGTTTTATGAATCCTAATTATTATATTTAGAGGTTTTTATGCTTAAAGCCGCATATGATAATCGTTTGAACCGCTGCACCTTTCAAATTAATTGGAATCATGTATTTGGCTTTCAATTACAAAATCCTCACTGTAACGATGAAGGTGAAATATGAAAAGCATTTTTTTCCTTTTTGTTTTTTTTAAGAAAGATGTCGTCTTGCTTCGTAAAGTAATTGCATGTTATGTGAGTGGATTCAATTGAAAGATTTAAAAAAAAATGCTTTCCGCTGCCATTAGTGAAATTGCATCTCGTGCTTTAATTTTAATTGGAATCGAGTGAATTGAATTGATGTTTTTCCAAGTGATATTAACGCATATCCTGTCAGTGAATGAGCATTTGATTGGAATTAATGGAAGTAGAATGCTAACTATAGTTAGTAGAACACTCATTAAAAATAATTAATGTGCGTTAGATTTATTATTTTTATATTTAAAATTGAAATAATTAATTCTATTAATTGAAATAATTTAAATGTATATAATTAATTTTATGAAGAAAAAAAATGTAAAGCCCACTTTATTTTTCTGCATTTTTATTTTAGAGGTTGTCCCAAACTCTTGGGCCTAAGGACTGACCCAAAGGGAAAACAGACCCTAAGTCTGCCCTAATCCTTCCATTCCCCTCACCTTGCAGAAAACACAACCCTCAACTCTCCCCTTTCGCAACAAGAAGCTCTGCTAGGGTTTGATTCCTCGTCCCTGTAAAGTTCGCTCAAAGCTCCTTCCTGCTCAACGTAAGTTATCCTTCGTCTCGTACCATCCCTTCCTTGTCATATTTTCGTGTTTTCCCAGCTAGGATTCTGTAGGGAGCTCCTCTTATGTTTTGTTCCGTTGTTTTTCCAATTCCCTAAACTATTCTGGAGCTGATGTGCTCACTCTTGTGGTGTCGAGGTCCTCTACTAAACCCTTTCTAGATAAGTGAAGCTAGAGCTCAGTGTTTATCTCGATTTTATGGTGTTTTGGTTTTGTTTCTAAGTTTGAGATGATTGGTCGTCGTTATTGTTGCTTGAATATGTTTAAGAATATTGTTTTGGTTGAAAGGGTTATTTGTGCACGCGAGAACAGTGGAGAACCCTGATAATCTCGCCCAGGCGAGCCAGCCTCGCCCAAGCGAGAGTATCAGAGGCTAGTCCCTAAAACCTGTGCAAACTGTCGCTCAGGCGACGCACCTCTATTTTGAGCGAGAGTCCATCTCACTCAGGCGAGAAGGGCTCGCCTAAGCGAGAGGACGCGAAGGCTATTGTTCCCTCTTTTTGAACCCTCGCCTAGGCGAAGGGAGCTCGCCTGAGCGAGGGAAACCTCTCGCTTGAGCGAGACTCTTCAGCCTTAGCGAGGATTTGGGCGAGACTGTGCGTTTGTTTGGTTTCCTCACTGATCTTACAAGTTTTACATATGTTTTGAATGAATATTTATGTGGTAACATGATGTGGGTGAATATACATGATTAAGGGAGGTTTATATATGGTGAATTGTGAGTTTGGCATGATCTATATATGAATTATACATGAGAGGTTTATATACGGATGTTGGTATGGAGTTCCTATGCATGATATATGTATCTATTTCTTGGCTGTTTGTATATGTTCGGTAAGTGGTCAGTACGTAATTTCTTGAAATCTCTAGGTGAGATTTCAGGGTCATGCTTCAGTGGTCGGGACGTAAGGATTCAAGGTAAGGATTACATCCTAACACTCTAAGGAGTCAGTTGGTCTCACTTAGAGCGGACTTACTCTTGTGGTGAGAGTAGCAGGAGGCCTGAAACTCATTAACGGCTAACCTTGTGTGGGGGGGATTGATTCATTGTAACACTTGTAACGCATAGCTCGGGGGTGAGCAGAGGTATCCACCACAAGTGCAAGCATCCACTGAATCTAACCAGATTATATGTATCCGGATGAGTCGAGTCAGAGTCTAGTGTATTGCTTGAGAAAGTCATAACATGTTGGATGATTTACAAATACTGCTTGGATTGGGTGATAGTATGTGACTGCATGATAAATTGTTTTCTACTCTAGCTTACCCTACTATGTGTTTTTGTATGTTCTGGGGTGTGGTCTTTTCTTTTGCAATGATCATCAATTTGTTGATGTGAGCAGAGGTGAGAGCTCCCCGTAATCATCAGGGTGATGGAGGTTCCGCTGCATAGTCTGCTTGGACTGGATCTATTCTTTTTGGGCTTTCTTTTTAGACTATGGCCCATGTATTAGTTTGCTTTTTAATTTCCTTTTGGAATTATTGTTGAATGTTGCAACTAGTTTAGTTTTGGCATCGTGGTGTGCCTAGGATATTGTAGGGGTTGAGTTTAAGACCGCAGGACTGCACTACTATACTATTTGTGTGTGACGCTTCCTTTAATTACGCTTATTAATTAAATGGGACGTTACATTTATGGTATCAGAGCGGTCATTCCTTAGGTCTGTGGACTTGGATGTTCGCTTAGCTTTCTCTGTGTTTCTCTGAGTGTTTTTAGTTAAAATCTTGTTTTATCAAGCCTAACCAAGTGATTTTCTGTGTGCTAGTGAACTATGGCACCTCATCGTAGGACCTCCCAATCCTCTAAAGGCGACGTACCCGATATCGCCAGAGCGATTGAAGCGATGGTAGCTGCTATGACCCAACAGAGCACAACTATGATGCAGCAGCACGAGGCATCAATGAAGCGATAAGCAGCGTTGCATGAGCAGCAGTAGATGGTGATGCAGCAAATGGAGGCTGCTAGGGTAGTTGCGGAGGATGCTCACAGGCAACATATGGAAGCTCTCCGACAGTTGGAAGAGAACAAGACGGCTGCAACCGCTTTCGGTCCGTAACCACGACCTACAGTTAGGGAGTGGAGCCTGGAGGACTTTTTGAAGCACTACCCCGTGAAGTTTAACGGAAAGACTAGCACTGATGCAGCAGACCAATGGCTGAAGGATTTGGAGCGCATCTTTGATGCGAAGATGTGCTCAACGGAGAACAGGCTGGCTTTCACAGTATACATGCTCACCGGGGAGGTTGAGCGTTGGTGGATTAGCATGAAATCCATCATGGAGTAAAGGGGAGAACCTGTTACTTGGGAAGCTTTCAGAAGAAAGTTTCTTTCTGAGTACTTTCTTGACAGCGTCAGATATGCCAAGGAGGTGGAGTTCCTCCAACTCACTTAGGGAGGGAAGTTTGTAACAGAGTATGCTGAGAAGTTCAAGCACCTCAGTCGCTTCTATACACTGCCATTTGATGAAGAGTGGAGATGCCACAAGTTCGAGAATGGTCTTCGCGACGATATTCGCTTGATGGTGGCCCCATTATCCATCAAGGACTTTGCTGCTCTGGTGCAGAAGGCCAAGGTGATGGAGAAGATGAAGAACGAAGTGGAAGGTCAGCGCCCACAACAGCCACAAAGGATTGGTAGACCATTTGGGTCCAAGCCCAGACATGAGGAGCGGAGGAGACCGTATGACAGACCTCACCATCAGTCTCAGGGGTCTAGGAGCCTTCCTCCCCAGCAAGGCCGAATGCAGTGCTACACATGTAGGGGCCCTCATTTGCGGAGTGTCTGCCCACGCATGGAAGGCTACCGTAGATGCAACAATTATGGCAAGGAAGGCCACTTCGAGAAGGACTGTCCCACCCTTGCCAGGACAGCGGCACACCCTCCAGTACAAACTCCTACCCAGCACCAACAGAGGAACAAAGGCAACAAGCCTCAGGCGATGGGTAGAGTCTACTCTATGACAGAAGCAGAGGCTGCAGGCTCAGGTAACCTTGTTATAGGTTATTGTGTTATGTTTGGGATGAGATGTTGTGTGTTGTATGATTCTGGAGCGACACACTCCTTTGTGTCAGATGCTTGTGTGAAAAAGTTGGGTTTGTCGGTGTAGTGCGAGCTTGTGGTGTCTATTCCGGCGTCGGGTTTGGTCAGGACGTCGTCCTTGTGTGCAAGGTGTTCGGTGGAGGTAGAGGGACGCAAGTACAAAGTAAATATGATATGCCTACCTCTAATAGAGCTGGAGTTGATGTTAGGAATGGATTGGCTCTCTGCCAATCGCATTCTTATAGATTGCCAAGAGAAGAAGTTGCTTTTCCCCGACTTAGAGGAGGCTGAGTTGTTAACATCACAGGGGGTTGTGAAGGAACTACAAGCGGGCGCGCAGTGTTACATAGTCTTCACACATCTAGCAGTGGAGAGAGGAGAAGACTATCATACCAGTGGTACGGGAATTTGAAGATGTGTTTCCAGATGAAGTGTCAGGGTCGCCTCCCAATAGAGAGGTGGATTTTTCTATTGACCTAGTGCCGGGAACTAGACCGGTGTCGATGGCTTCGTATCGTATGGCTCCGGCAGAGTTAGTGGAACTCAAGAGATAGATAGAGGAGTTATTGGGGAAACAATTCATTCGACCAAGTACTTCGCCATGGGGAACACCAGTATTGCTAGTGAAGAAGAAGGATGAGAGTTTACGTCTGTGTGTGGACTACAGGTAGTTAAACAAGATGACCATCAAGAACAAATATCCGTTTCTGAGAATTGATGACTTGATGGATTAGTTGCAAGGGTCATCCGTGTTCTCAAAGATTGATTTGCGATCAGGGTACCATCAGATATTGGTAAAGGCTGAGGATGTACAGAAGACGGCCTTCAGGTCCCGGTATGGACACTATGAGTACGTGGTTATGCCTTTTGGTGTTACCAATGCTCCTGTAGTGTTCATGGATTATATGAATAGGATTTTCATACCATTCTTGGATAAGTTTGTCGTAGTCTTCATAGACGACATACTTATCTATTCCAGGACTTAGGAGGAACACGTAGAACACTTGAGGTTGGTGTTCGGTGTCTTGAGAAAGAAGCAACTATATGCCAAGTTGTCCAAGTGCAAGTTCTGGATGGATGAAGTTCATTTTTTGGGGAACGTGATATCTGCACAGGGGATTGCAGTGGATCCAACGAAGGTTGAGGCAGTGGTTAAGTGGGAAAGTCCCAAGTCAGCAACAAAGATCAGGAGTTTCGTGGGTTTAGCTGGCTACTATAGGAGATTCATAGAGGGATTCTCCAAGATAGTGGCACCTCTGACACAACTTAGTCGAAAGGATCAACCTTTCACTTGGACGGACAAGTGTGATGAGAGCTTTCAGGAGCTTAAACGGAGGTTGACGAGTGCTCCTATATTAGTTATCCCAGATGTGAGTAAACCTTTTGAAGTTTATTGCGACGCCTCTCATCTGGGACTTGGTTGTGTTTTGATGCAAGAAAAGAAGGTGGTGGTGATGAAGGATTATCTTGTTCCTTTTTAATATTATTGAATATGGTGTGAGTTGATTAAGAAAGCTAAGTGAAATCCCCACTGGACATTAAGATAGCAAGCTATCTAGATGTGAAGGTTCCTTTCACAAAGCTCAAGAGAAGAAGATGATGGATT
>Ga0214545_1000434_pt1 | contig 65411 bp, 26 predicted proteins | sample CNSS4metaG_FD_160064 | JGI IMG/M metagenome (GOLD analysis project Ga0214545, IMG submission 160064) | Root nodule microbial communities from cowpea collected in UCLA plant growth center, Los Angeles, California, USA - CNSS4 | ecosystem: Host-associated > Plants > Roots > Nodule | place: USA... | reverse complement strand
AAAAAAAAACACGTACATCACACTGTCTAAATTGAGTTTAATATTTTTAAAATCACAAAAAAAAAAGTAGATTTGAAAGAGATTAATAGATGAATCTAAAAGGATGAAGACACAAAAGTGAGATTGTTGTTTTGATAGTTGAAAAAAATAGAAGTAAAGACATTTGAAGATATAATTTATGAAAATTTGTGAATTATTTAATAGATAAGATAAAAAAAACATGTTTTAATACATAAAATTATTATATTACAATTTTACCCTTATAATTAAAATTAATGTAAAATTAAATATAATTGTTATTATTATTATGATTATTAATATAATAATTATTATTAGTTTTAATATTATTATCATTATTTTTTTTTAATTATACACAGGATTTAACATTATTAATAATTATTATTATTATAATTATTTAATTATTTTTCATGTGTTTCAATTTCACATTTGTAATTTTATGTTATTATTGTTGTTATTATGATTATTATTATTATTAATAAAATTTATTATTTATTAATAAGTTATATTATTACTGTTAATTATTATTATTAGTTATTAAAATTAATTATTATAAATTATTATGATAATTATTAATATTAATATATGAAAAATTGTTAAATTTTATTATATATTAGTTTAATTTATAACTTGTACACATTAAATTATTTAATATATTTTATAACTTAAATAAGTAGATGAGATTATAATAACAACCAGACAAAAGTTAGGAGTAAATTGGTAAAATAATATGTGATGATGTTATTTTTCTCGTAAATTTTCTTGTTACGAGGAGATGAGTTTCATCCCTCTTCCCTTTAAATTCATCTTCATAAATTCTCGCGAATCCCTTAAAATAAATTAGGTATATATTTTCCTTCTTTTTCTCTTAAATAGTACATCTATAAAAGTAAAAAGACCCTTAAGAATAAAAATAATAAATAGCATATTAAGCATAAAAATTAAGATAAATTATTATTTTTTCTTATCTAAAAATTTAAAATTATATGTTGCATTCTTAATTTCATTTCTATAATTGAATTGCATTATTTATGTGATTCTTTATGTGTGTAGCATACACATATTAGACTAAAAATACAGATATAACTACATGTACCAACCTTACGTGATCGTTAGAAACATAATTATTAATAAGTCTTTTTTAAGATCTAAAACCTTAATAAAACAGTAAATTTATAAGTATTTTCATTTTTAAGTTTGTTTTGAATCATCAACTCAGATGGAAAAAAAATTCAGGTAGGAGAAAGGACGTAAATCATGTAAAAATACATATTTAATAAATGTCAGCAGTGTACAGATAATATTGAGATTTATAAATAAAAATATTAATTTAATCTATATTTTATAGAAATTTAAAATGCAAATAACCAACAATAATAGGAAGATCAAAGTGTCGTACGAAACAGTATTCTGGGTAAACAAATTTCAGTGTCGTGTAACATTGAACATAAATTTCAGTTGCGTGTTGCTGTAAGAAACCACTGATTACAAACTGTGAAGTAACCTGTTCATCGTTGTTGACCTACTACTTAAGCGATTTTTTACCAATCAATGGTGACAAAAAGTGTTTAAAAATCCAACACTTTTGCTAATTAAGCCACGCCACGCATAGATCGAACATCTTCCCAACCGTTTTGATGTCTACTTCTCCACCAAACTCAAAAGCTAAATACCCCGTAAAAAAATAACATGCAATATTCTCTTCAATCACTTATCAGTTACTACACCCCTTTTAATTTTTCTTCACTGATATCTGTTAACAGTGTTAAGTCCTTAGAAATTTCAAAAATGGCAGTAAATTAAAGGTTTATTCCAACCGTATGTTGCTCTAATTATTATTATTATTATTATTTATAACTGTTTGTTATGTAAATTCTTTACTTTCATTTTACTTGTGAAAATTTGAATTCTTAGGATAAAATAAAAGGGTTCCATGATTCATTTCATATACCTTTTTATAGTATTGTTTTTTATTCACCTCTTTCTTCTATTAGACAGATCCTCTATGATACATTTATCTCTCTTGGTTGTACCGTGTATTTTACTGTACAGTAAAATTATATACATATAGTCTCTCAAAAAATAAAGCTTGGTTCAAGTAATGTAGTGCAGGTCCAGTGGGACCAGGTTCTTAAATGTCTGATGTTTAAGGAAGAATACCAGTTAGGAGACACGTAAATTCACCACTGCTTTTCCAATACATTTTTTACTTTGCTCTCAGTTCTCTCTGCGATCATCATTTTCCCATAAACTTCTCTCGGGCAGGCAGAGACACCATGCTTGCAGAGGTACTAATTCTGTGCTTTCCTTGTATTTTTTGAATAAATAAGAACAAAGATTTTCTCACATTGTCCCTTATTTCTTCACTTTCTTCTCGCATTCAGCATCTCCCGTCCCCATATACTTCCTTTTTGACTGGTTTATCAGTTGTTTCACTTTTTTTGTCAGCGAAAGATCAATACATTTTTTGGGGTCTGTTTAATGCAACTCGATCCACAAAATGTCAATGTGCTGGTCTGTCAAGTGTTTATTTAAACTGGAATGAAACTGAACAGCCTCTGCTTTTGTTCTCTGTGAATGCTTAGTCCATTTCCTGCAGTTGATAAGAATCATTCTCAGGACACGGATTTTTCTTTGTTTGATCTTTTTATATTGTTAGTACTCTTGATTGTTAGAATTTATGAAATGAGAATTGAATTCCTGCTATTGTGTGAGTTTGTTGTTGGTTCTTCTAGGATTTGCCATGCTTTGAGAACAATTATTTGAAAGTGATATTGCATGTCAACCGAGATGCATAGTTTGTATTTTCTGAATGGATTGATACGAAAAAGAAGATAAATGTGTCCACCAATTTGTAGAAAAATTGAATTTTGCAATTGGAATGACACCCAGAAAAGACCCCATTAGTGTATTTGGTTACCGCCATAATGCTAGTAGTTGTGGATTCAGTAGACACATGGATTAACGTTTCATTAAAACCATCAAAGTTTGCTGTCCGAACTTAATGTTAGGAATGTAACTTGAACTGATACATCAGTCCTAATTTTAATGCAGTACAGAAAAAAGAGAGGTCCCCTATCAGTATGTTAATAATAATTTGATCATTTTAGTAGCTAAAGAGTTATAGCAAAGAGAGAGGCAGATAAAAATGTTCATTTTAAGCATAACATGTCATAATTACATGGTGTAGGAGTAGTTTCACCCAAGTGTCTGCCTCAATGTAAAAATTACATGTGCAACCATCCATCTTATTTTGAGTGACTATTTTTTTTATATTTTATATTGTTGAGTAAAAAAGGCTGAGTGAGTTGCACATGAAGTGGGCCAAATCTAAAAGCAAGAGAGAACAAAATAAGGAATAGTTTAAGATGTACAAAAGGAGTGAGAAATATATTTGAAAATATCTGGAGAAATCAACCCATAAGCTGAACATCGGTCATTTGCTAATTATGCCGACACTTCAATCTCTCTCAATTTTTCCATTCATGTTTTTCTTTTACCATTTCACAGCGGAAAACAAAGCCTCAGTTAGGTATAACGCTGATACAAAAACTAGAAGGAACAAGCAAACACTTGATGCTTTGATTGTGACTTGTTAGTATTATTTATCTCATACTCTTTTACTTAGGTGTTCTAACTTGGCACTATTCTCCAGTCGTATTAGTATTTCACTTTGGTAATCTGGGTAATAAAGGTTAACATATTAAAACTCTAATTCTAATTAAACAATAACTTCAGTAGCATATATTGAGCTCAATCTAAGTTTTGTATTTCTTATTATAAACAAGGATTAGTGTGTTCGGAATTTACTGTGATTGAACTTACCCACCCAGTTGATCAGAATGAATAGTCTGAACCTTGGAATCTATAGACAGAATCCAATATCTTGCTGACTTGATTCCTGTATGTGATTATTTTTATGGATATTCTTTATCAGTACAAAAGCTTATGGGCTTTAGAAAAAATAATTTTAAGACTTGACCAAGTCTGGTAGGAAAGAGTTGCGGTGTCATATGAACTAGGTTCCTGTAATATATTCTTCTACCACGAGGAGGATAGTAATAGAACACCAACAATGTGAAGAATATGACACTGTTTCTCTTTGACTCTTTACACTTACTGAAAAAGTGGCAACAATGGTACCTTCCATATTGTTCTACTTTTTTTTGGTTCAATATCTATTGAATAGAAACACGATTACAATTTCTCAATTCAGTACAACTTCTCCATTTCCCCCAATTGCTTTTTTTTTACATAATTAGGAGAAACCGACAATATCCTATTCATATCTTTGACACTTTACTACCCATTTTGTTTACTCTTCCAAACTAGATCCATTGTATATTTTAAAGTTCCAACAGAGGAGATATCATTTTATTCATCAGAAACTTAAATCTCGACCTCGTTCTTTTGAACATTCTTGTAATTAAGGCACTGAATTTTTAGGACATGCACAGATGTTTTTCTGAAGTTATTTAAAGTATCTAATGTTGGTAATTTCTACTGTCATCTGATCTCAGAATGATGAGATGCCAATTGGTTGGCCACTTGGACTTGGCTTCTTGAACATGAGACTTAGAGTTGGGGAATCCTTCCCTACAGCTTCAATGGCACCATACCAATTGCACGTGCCATCCACCAGTTTCTCTTCATTTTCATCCTCTAACCTAGATACAGAGGTACTCTATTCTTATTCCTATCTTACGGTTGGTTTCAAAATCTGTTTTAACTCGTTATTCAATGAATGCTACTATTTCATAAATTGGTTAAATAAGTATTATCACTCTTGTTATGGAGCAAGAACAATTATAATGGTTATTATAGTTTATTACTGCAATGCTTTTGTTTTGCAACAAGAAGTCGACGGCATCGTTCTTCCAAGACAACAGTGTATCCCTTGCCCAACTGATTGGAGTTAGAGCAGGAGAAAGAGGACGCTTGTACTTCCCAAACTCACGGTTTGAAGAAAGGAAAAAGAAATTAGCAAAGGCTTCTACTTCTGATGCCTCTAAAATGGATATGTCTCGAGTCATTTGCATACCCTTGCTAAAAATTAGGAAGAGTAAGAAGAGTTCAAGGAACTAACTACAACACCACTGCACCATTTCCAAAAACCAATTCATAAATTTGTTGTTGCTCCTAGTCAAAATCGAGTGACGATGACCAGTTATTTCAGTCACTTTTTCTTTACATCACTCATTTGAACTTTCTCAAGTTTGTTGTGTCGTTTTTTCATTTCATACCATAGCAAATTAATAAAAGGTTACTTGTATTTTCTTATTGAGTCCTTTCTTTATAACAACTAGTTTTCACCGTATGCATATGAAGAGATGGTGAAGTATAATTTGGAGTGTTGCTAAAAGCTTATTGGTGGATGGAAATTTGTGGGGTGAGGAATCGAAATTTGTGGAGTGATATCATGGGCACTGAAGCCAACTACATGAAAGCTGGAACCCATATCATCAGAAAGTACATGCACTTAGGACCATTCGCTACACAGTTATTGCCCTTTCTACTTTCCACAACAATATCATTCTATTTTCTATCCCGATTTAACTTCTCCCACTGCATATGTAAATTTCAACTTATTTTAAACCAATCATTTTCTCCATTTAGAAGAGATCAACATATTACAGTGCATTAGTCAATAACAATCACTTTTGGATCGTACAATGAAAAGGTTACTTATGAATTTCACATTTTAGAATTTTTTTCTTATGCAAATTATGATTTTTGTATTGGTCATCTAAAAGATATTTTTAGATTATACAACTTCAAATATTTCTTTTATGAAAATACGATTTAGACAAAAATAAATAAATTCTAAATTGTGTAATTTATAAGTCATTTCCAACTTTCAAATTGTGTAATTCAAAAATACCTTTTTCAAATATACAATATAGAAACTCTTAATGAAAAATAATAACTTCCGAATCAAAAGACATTTTTTACTTTCTTAAATTAAATACAAAATCTATAAAAATCTTTAAACTAAATAGACATAGTAAAAAAATCTATATTTCTGTAGGTGCAAAAGGAAAGTATGGGTGCAAAAAGAAATCCACACACTGGTGACCCATGGCATAGCTCTTTAACAAAATAGGAACAAAAAAATATAGTAAAAAGGAAATATCAAAGCCCCAGAAGGCCAAAACCCCTTCCTGTTGATTCTTCACGATGTCCGCCGCCAGGTGTTTGCTGCGCTCCGCCACGTCCCGCGCTGCCGGTGCGGCAAATCTGGCAGCCGGAGCTAGAACGAGACCTGCACGATCTCCGTTTCGTCTCCCAAAGCAAACCTCAATCTCGAATCGCGTTTTCAGGTAACACTGCTCCTCTCTATCGCATTTTCCAAACATTTTCAATTTGATTAAAATATTATTTTGCTTGGTACAGGTTACCGGTAGAAGCGAGTTTCTGCGTGGAATCGATGCTTCCTTATCACAGTGCTACTGCTTCCGCATTGCTGAATTCGATGCTCTCTGTGTCTCGCCACTCCTACGGTTGGACTCCTGAAGGTATTCCCTCCAAACACTTTCCTCCCATTATCTTCAACGTAGTTAGTTGGATGTGTATGTGATACATATGATTGAAGAGCTAAGTTTATGAAATGCCAACATTGGATTCTGAAATTAAATTTAATGAAATGTTATTGTAACTTACTGGACCTACCCGATTGTCTGCAAACATGCTCATTTTACTTGGCTTGTGAATTATAAATTCCAATTATTATTTTTTTTCTTTATTTGATGGATGGTTATTTGGTCTAGAATCAAGGAGTGAAAGTTTTTGCTCTACGCCAATTTGACTTCTGTAACAAAAATCATATCTGTTAGCTAAACTCCATGGGTTATACATGCTGCGTTATGCGAATTGTCTAACTGTCTAGGTTTCCCAGAAAATTTATTTATACCCTTCGGAAGCCTGATGCATTACTTTCATTACTACGCAATGCCATAGTGAAATACTTATTTCTTCCTTTTTTCTTGGGTTGCATAAAAATAGGATTTAAATTTTATGCTAAATAAAAATGTTTTCTTGTCGTTGTCCCCTTTCTGTGTGGTAGCCAAGGTTTGTGTGAACAGACTGTGTTAAATGAAAGTGTTGGGTGCATATGGGCAACTATTTTTCTGTTCAAACATTTCATTTTTTTGGGTTAGGTTCTCTCTCTTGCTCTCACAATGAAAGGATGTATATTTTTTCCTCTTTGTAGGGCAAGAGAAGACTAGATGAAGATCAAGCATCAGAGATGGTGTCACATGGATTTGTTTCAAATTTTGGTTTTTGAAGAATTGAGAACTTGACTTCCGTAGATTAGGGAGAGCATGAAATTTCTTAGTTGAATGTAAAATGAACACCATATCTCATGAAAACAAATGTGGGGGCTATGGTGCTATTCAATGGTATTTCTTAGAAGTTCCCTAATTATTATGTTTAATTTATCTGCAACAACTTCTCGTGACAAAGAAATTTCATTTTGAGTTATTGGGCAATTCTCCTCTTTCTTTCTCTTAGAAAAAGTGTTATGGATTGTCGCATTTAGTGCATCCCACCTTTTAAAATGTCTAGACTTATATATTAGCTAACATTCACTTAAGAGATAATCACATGAAGATCATACTGATTGATTGTATTCACTCAGATTGCAATGATGATGTATGATGAATGACAGAGGGTTCGAGCAAAGTTTTATCTAGATGCGCTTGAAAAAAGGTGGTCAAGTAAATTTTTCTTTTGGGATTTTTAATTGTTACTGTATACCTTAACGTCAAACAAGCATTTGCTGAAATTGTATAAGTGACTCAAACTTAGCAATAGTTAGTCCACTTTAAAATTGCATCTTGATATCGACTTATGGATACCGTTTGTGTGCATACTCTGCATTTTTCTTTTCTTACTCAAAGATGTTGAGTTTATGTATGGGAATGATTTTTGTTCATGCATGAATGAAGTTTGACATCATCCATTAACCACACTTATGCAAACTATCACAGGCATTAAGAATACTTAGAATTTTAAATCAACCTCAATACAGAATACCAGCCAGCTAGTTCACTGCTGCAAAAAGCCATTATTGTGATGTTAGAGTGTCACTAAAGCAAACTGGAGATTTTGCTAACTGTAATTTTAGAATTGCAGTTCTTGTTGACTTGGAAATTGTTAATAATCTCCGGAATGATGCCAGATGCTGGTCTGTCAGCACGTGATTTGGAATGTATAAAATTTAACATTTCTGTGTAAAATGAGCAATGTGTTGAAATGACTTATTTTTTATATGCTGCCGCTCCAAAGTTTTTTTATACATGTAGACCTCTTTGCAACTCTTTATTTTGACTTGGCTGTTTCCTTGTCTAGGGTCGTGATCATTTGCACTTTGGCTTTTAGGCTTGAGGACTAGCCATGTAATGTTTCGTCATTTCCATTTTGCTTTGCTTTCCCTTACCTCGATCTATTCCTGTCCTGTATCTAAATGATTTGCATTTTAAATTTACTAATATACTATGTATGACTATTAGATTATCCTAACCTTTTTGATTCTGATTTTGTATTGTAGTATGTAAAATTGAGTTTTCTCAAAAATATTTTCTTTTTTAATTCTAGATGGATGATGATTGCTGTCTTGGGTGCGGTGCATCTGGTCATACTTTCCGTGGATTTCAGTTTACTTAGTTAGACCTTGTTAGAGATTTTTTGTCCTTGGTCGAATATGAAACCTCCAAGACTTAAATTGTACAAGCACCAGAGCTGGTACATGCTTAGGTATGATTACTCCTTAGAATATTATTGCAACATTTCTCTGCCTGCGATTTACGATAATTGACCCTGTAATTGGAAATGGGATTACTCTCACCCTTGTTTTAAAATGTTACACGAATAAGCATGTCCCTTAAGAGTTCAACCGATGAATTTGGATAGAGATTCAGAATTCATAAACTGGAACTTTTGTCAGTGCTTTTTTCTTCTGGCGGATTGGAATTATGCTTTCGAACGAAATGCCAAACATCGATAAATATAAAAGCAAACGAGCACTTTAATTGGAGGCCATAAATGGCTTCCACTACCTATCTTCAATATCATGTATTCTCATAAAACTACCAATGAATTCACACATTAAATTAATACGAGAACAAAAATTTTTACATTTCATTTTACGTCACCATTAGCTTTGTACAACCTATCTTTTACGTTTTCAATAACTGAATAAGTAGGATTGATATCTGTTATTAAGTTGGACGTTTTATCATCAGGATATAGGTTTTCGATTAATTGATTTTAATGTTCTCACTCACGGCTTTTCATATTTTAAGTAAATTTAGGATGAAAAAATTGTTGACAGTTGACCATACAAACGGTGCTTCCGATTCGGTCTGTGCTTGAAATAATTTTGTTTTTTTCATATTATTATATTGAATCAATAATTTTACATGAAAAACTACTAAATTTAATCATTTACTGTTGTTACTCTTCAATTTTCTGCTGAGATCGATCGTATAGAGGTTAAATTTAGTTGGTTAAGTAATTTAATTGCTTGAGGAATTACATGTCATCTCATGCTTAATCAATTTACTAAATAGTCTTATAGGGTTTGCTGATTGATATTAAACTCTTTACAAAAGCAGACAAATCGACGTGAAGATAATTCACAAATTAAAATACTAGAAGAAAAAACAAACAAAAGTTGTAGACACAAATTTTAAATATTTAATTATAAACCTTAAGAAGAATAACTAATTATAAATAACAATTCCGGATGAGAAAAAGATAAAATACTAAATGTTTTGCCTTAGAAGAGTTTTCTAAAACACTTGGTTTATTTTGACAGCTTTCTGGAAGGGAGAGTTTAGAACAGGAAAAAAAAAACATAAAAGAATGAATCAACCTTTTTACAAACCAAATTACGTCATGTACATACCGTTAATTTTTATTTATTTTTTTTGAAAGTTAGAGGGGCTTCAATTAAAGGTTGGCATACATAACCTGAATCATTAACGCAAATAGATGTAAATTAATGAAATAAACAAACAGTAAGGATAAAATAGCAATGGTATCTTCATTATTACCGTAGACTCACCCTACTTGACCTCAACATCGGAAATGCAATTATAGTGTTATATATCCGCTTTCATCACTCATTTCCAATGGTGATTCCTTTAAGGCTCGACCCGCACATTCCAAAGCCTTGTTGAACGTGTTCCCAAAGCTGTCTTGTTTAACCAACTACATTAATTACACCCCTATTTTCGTGCTTCCCACCAGAAGTTTTGCTAATCACTAATATAATGAGGGCAATTCGGTAGAGAAGCCATAAATTATTAATCAGCGTAAAGTTCAATTTGGATGTTGAACTGATTACAATTTTCCATGTTCGGTAACTAGAGAGGACCAATATTTACGAATTTTAGGTTGAAGACATAGTGTATAACCTGAAATTTAAGAATTATCGTACAAAGGTTTATTTGTGCATTTTCACAAACAATAGACAGTGTGCCTTCGAATACTGTCAAATGAGAAGAAAATACACCCTATGTATTTAATCTGCACTATACAAAGATGAATTAACAAAAAAGGAGGACACCCTTGCCTGTTCATCAGGTTCTTTGGTGATCGCGTTCTAATAAACATCTAAAAAAGAAATAGAAGCTTCCATTCTATCAAACCAATAGATTTGAATGGATATATACACACACACGCGTAACTTTTCAGCCAACAAATTTTTAACATTCTGGTATAGGCTTCTGATTTGATTCAAAAAGTCTGCACAGTACGTCGAATTTATGAGAATTTAAGTTTTCAACTGCCTATTAAATTTAATAACTCAAGACACTACTAGAGAACAAAATTCCTTATCATGGAAAAATACTTACGACCTTCACAACTTTATGAGAATTTAAATTTCAATCGCCTCTTAAGTTTCATAATCAATACACTAATAGTGAACAAAATTCTTTATCACGGAAAAAAGTTATGACGTACACAACCAAAATAAAAACATATTGTGAGCATGAATGACACAGTGGTCATTGAATTTCATTAGCAGAAGAAACAGAAATTATGGACTGTTGACTTTAACCCAAATTTTTAACCACTGTCTTCTCTTATTTGAGCCAAGATACGAATAATGATTGCGCTGCTTCATAAAGCCAAAGCTATGAATAATGATTGCGCTGCTTCATTAACTCAAACACAGGCATACCTATGTATATCGATGCACAGGAAACTGCAAAGAAAGATGTGATACGGATAACTATATTAACATAATACTATACTTAAGTTCATTGAATACAGTTGCTGATGAAGATAATAGCAAATATTGTTCGCTTGACACAAAGGTTGTTCAAGTGACATCAACTTAACCCAAAATCATGTCAAGCATGTTAAAGGGGAAATACAAGCTAATTAAAGTGAGAACGTTTACCAACCATCCATCACCAGTTAAGTTTACCTTGAGGGTATCCAATGCACCATAACCAAATCATAAAGCTATCCTTGCTCTCTTCCATGGGATTATTCTTCAACCACGTTCACCAATTCATATTCAACCAGGGATAGGTTATTATCCTCTTTAACTACAAAATCTGCAGGTTCAGTTACCTCAACACGCCCCCATTTGTCAACAGCCAGCCTCATTGATCCCTTGAACATGTCAATCTTTGCATTACGAAGAATTACAGTAGAACCAGCCTTCATCAAATCAACTGCACAGAAGAAAAGGTCATCTAATAACTTGAACATAACATATATTAGTCCCTTCATCCTCTGCCTACATTTATATGAATTATCAATACCTGTAGGTTGATTACCTACCAAGGAAGTACATACATCAAGGTAATTTTCACTAAAATAAATCAACTGAAACTCATGTAAATGCAAATGCTTATACATGCAGACTTGCATAGTATGAACTGCTGAAATCAAAATTAAACCCATCACTCAAGGTTTTGTCTGTTCAAAATAGAAAGAAGGAGAAAAGAGTGAAAATAAGTAATGTAACATCAATATTCTGTCTGTTTACATTGAATTTTCATAATTCAACTCCTATTTTCCTTACTATTATTCTTACTCACGAAGTGTACAGAAACAGAAGGCACTGATGTTATTCAAGAACGTGGATCTGGAAAAGTATAAAATCAAGATGTTGTTCATCAGTGTAGACATTGTAACATTTAAGCCAAAGCCCGTGAGTTTGAAAGAGGCGAAGATTAATCAAGAAGTACTAAGGGCATTCCTGGTTAAGCAATCCCATGAACAATAGAGATAAAGAAAAAAGCAAGAGAAATATTAACAAAAAAGTTGGAGCAGGAAAAATATAATTAACTGGGCGCAGACACATCAACTAAAACACTTTGATAAAACTAGTTTAAATTAGGAATATAAAATTAAAAAGAAGACACCTAAGATCGCTACTATCACCTTCTAAGCAAAACTTGCTTTGTAATCGCAAAACACAAAAAAGGAACAATATTACCACAATCATACACTTTCATTCCCACAAAAAGTTCACCCAGTATATCAAATCATATTCATAGTTCGTATCAACACCTCAAGGAAGAGGAAACACAGTCGTCATCACAGGAGCAGAGCAAGAAGCACGAGAATTTACCAAATCTACGCCGGTTGACACATTATAGAACCGAATCAAACCACTTGGAGTAAGATCAGTGAAGAAAAGGAAGGAGATTTCAGCCCGATTAAAAACGATTAAGATATCACGCAATCAAACCAAAAATATATGAGAAGAAAGGCTTATCTTATCTATGGAATCAGGCACTCATGATCCACTCACCACCATCATAGACCCAGATGCTTTATTGAAACCAGGGCACGAAACAAGCGCAATCTCACAAACCCAAGAACAATGCAGATCGCAAAAGGAAAACCCCAAAATGAAAATAAAAACTCAAAATTGAGACAAATAAAACAGTGCCCATGTGGAAAGTTTCCGTTTTGATAAAAGGGAAACTGAAATAAGTAAAAAAGAATAAGTTTTACAAAGATGGGTAGGCGAAATTAGAGTACCTTGTTCGTTGCGAGCGGTGAAGATGATGGTGCCGGTGTCGTCGCCGATGAGGCACTCGGCGATGACAGTGGGTTTGATGTTATGGGCAGAGGAAGGTCGCGGTTTGTGCACGACGGTGTCGGAGGACAAGACCTTGGCCACCAACGTGTGACCGTTGGTTCCGGGTTTGAGCTGATCCACTTTGGTGAAGACGGGTTTTCTCTTGGCAGGTTTGTTGACATCTTGCTGAGTGGAATTGGATGATGCCATTGGAATTGAACACTCGATCGATCCGAATGAATCACTCTCAGACACACTCACTCCTCGCTCACTCACTCTTCTCTCTATCACTCTTCTACCAAACACAAGCCCTACCATAAAACCAACCAGTTTTATGCATTTCTTTCGCACCTTCCATTGCACTTCCCTTCTAAATCAAGCGACACGTCGTTTCCACTCCCATCCTCTAACCTCACGTGACTTCAGTTTCCCTTTTTTTTTTATGCAATATACTTTAATTTACTTACTTTTTATGCATTACAATAATAATCTTGGTTTTTACATTTTTCATAATTCTGAATTTCGCTCATTCTATAAACCTTGGAAGGTTAAAACATGACAATTTTTTTAAAATACAAAGATTAAGATCAGTTACGAATTCACCAAGATAAAACACTAAAAAGATAAAATGCATCATTCTATTGAAACGCCTGAAAGTTATATATATCATTTAGATAAATTATAGGTTAATACCCACATTTGACCACTTTTTTTATCACCTTAAAATTAACTTGTAATCCAAATAAATTAACTTGTAACCTATGAAAGTGGTAAAAAAAGTGATGAAATGTGGTTGTCAACCTATCATTTTTCTATCATTTATCCTCCTTTATGTGCATGATTTATTGCACATTTTGTACTTTTGATACAAATACATTAACATGTCTCTAATAAACTCCATACCTTGTAGCTGCTTATATTTCTTGTTTTCAATGTGTATTACATTTTTATTCCATCAAAGGATAATGTTGAAGGCAACAGTATTCATATCAATCCTTTTTCTTCTTTTCCACTTTTGTTATTAGGAGTTCAAATTTGTATTCTGTCACACAGTGAATCTTGTTCTTCATCCTCAGTTGGTTGAATCATATATATTAGTCATATACCACTTTCTTCCCAGAAATGTATTACTTTCACGTTAAACAAATACGTAATTTAAGCTTATATAGTTTACGAGTACTTTGAATGGTTTTTTGATTTTTTTTGTTTTTAATGAAAAATAAGAATAAGAATAGGACAAAACATTTTAAATCATGATCATTCCTAAACATAGTTGGGAGATGCAACCGTATAATATCCTCAGAGGATCAATTATTAAAATTCTTTATATTATTTTTATTAATATATCAAATCATGGTTTTGTTTTGAAAGTTAGAATGTCATATATATGATTGATTCATAATGTTAGTTACTAATTTTTATTGGTATGTTATGTTAACAAAAATAAATATATATTGAACGAGTTTTCATATTACATACGGAGGATTAATGATAGTATATTTAAATTTTTTACTTTTTTATTAAAGGAAATGAAATTAAAATTTAATATGAAATGATATTTTGTTGATAATTGAAAATATTGACCAAAATATAAAAATTAAATTATGAATGTAAAAATAATTTTTAAAATATGAAAGTAAATTAAAGTTATAAAAAATGTGAGAGGTTATTAAGTTATTTTGCCTGAATTCAAAGAAACTAATCTGAAAATAATAGATCTAAAAGTTTAAAAGTTTAACATTTGTTATTTTGTAGGCGATGAAAACAAGAGTCCTGTGTGTTCTTGACTAGTCTTGCTTTCATGTATACATAATATCTAGGTATAATATTTTTTTTGAGATGTAATTGAATGATAGTTTGTAAGATAAAAGTAATTATATCTACTGGTCTAATTTAAATTTAATAATTATCAATTTTAATAAAAATGTTTAATTTATTACTTATACAATATATATTTACCCTAAGAAAGAATAAGTGGAATGGCCGATTCTTAATTCAATCTTTTTATTTATTTTTAAATTAACACATTAGATTACTTAACATATCGAGATGTATTTAGGAAAAGATAATTGAATTGCAAAATATATATCATTGATGATATACACAATAAACTAAATACACTTTATTTGTATTAATTTAGTGATTGAGTTGTTAAAGAAAAATAAGATAGAAAATATGAAAAATATATTGGGTAGTTAATTAATATTTGGTTAATATCTCTTCACTGATTAATTATTATGAAAATATCGTTGTTTTTTATTTTCAGTAATTGAGGAACGGAATCGATGAAAATATTAAGTTTGATGAAAACAAACAGGTTAAATATAGTTCAAATTAAAAAAATTTCCTTACTTCTGTATGACTTTATAATTTATTAGTTAGGAATTTAATGCAAGTTTAACAACAGCATTTTTGGAAATAATTAATTTTAAAAATTTTATTAAAAAGTTAACTAAAGTAAAAAAAACTTTTGGAAAACGTTAATCAAACGTGCACTCTATATAATTTGACTTTCAGACTAGTACGTAATTTACTTCCCTGGTATGAATAAGGAATTGCGAAGCGGATTGGCTTTTCTTTATGTATATCCCAAAAATAAAAAACGGAGACTTGTTTTCCCTTATCACATTTTTTGTTAAATGATTGACACACACACAACTACAAAATATTTTATTATTATTGTCGGACTTCTTAATTAAATAAATATATATAATCAATTAGTGTTTTTCTAATACAAAATAAAGTAAAAATATAATCTCTAAACAGATATAACATTATAAATACTGCTGCTGTTCATTTAAATTAGAGTTTTTTCATAGGGAAAAGTGTGGCAATAATTGAAAAGAGTGGTTAGACAGCATTTATCATTTATTTTGAGTAGTTTGATGATGAAAGGGTTGTTTGTTGGAAAACGGTGGTTCATATAATTCCTCTTGAAACGATTGAACCCACATAGCCACCCCTCATCAATGAAATAAATTTTTAAGCATAACCATAACCTGTCTCAGCTTCTGAAACTGAAACCAAAGGTGAAGAAAAAGGAGAGGATGATGGAGCTGTTGGTGTTATGTTTCACAGGAATTTTGGCATTCCTTCACGGGGCACGCTTCTTTCTCCATATTCTTACCCAACACATTGCTCTTCCTTCTATATCTCTAAGGTACTCTCTCTTTCAACTTCAACCTCAACTTCATTAATCATGCTCTCATTAATTTGCTTCTTCTGTTTCACTCAAGCTTCTTGGGCTTCGCTGCCTGGTAGAGTCCATGGATTCTGGGCACAACAACCGTGACCAGCACTCATATATCAACAGTTGAAAAACCGTCTTAATAAACCCAATTTAACCGTTGTTAAAATGTTCTGTACTATAGTCAGTACTTTCCCTTGGACATTGGACATAGAACACTAACAATTCATGCACCAAATTATAAGCTTGTCAATAAAGTGACTGTGGAGGACAACTTCATGGGCTCAGAGGTTCAATTCTTATCTATTTTGTTTTTATCGGAATTTCATACTTCACTCATCATGTTTGCTTTTTTATTTTTTATGCTAGTTGGCACATCATTGTTAATACTTCATTCGGAACATTTTTATTCTTTATTTTTAATTCAATGCATATGTTTACTTATTTTTTTTATGTAGTCCAAAAGAAAAGTAACTAATAAAAATAAACGGGTTAAATATGTTTTTGGTCCCTCAAGTTTCAGTGAATTTTGGAATTAGTCCCTCATCAAAACTTTACACCAATTTAGTCCTTTATCTTTCAAAATGCGTGAATTTAGTCCTTTTAACCAAATTTTGTTAAGTTTATTTGACGTTTCATGCGCATTTTATGATAATATTTAAGTTAACATTGAAACAATAATATGTCAAATAGTGTAAATAATTTAAATACTATCATAAAATGCACTTGAAACGTCAGATAAACCTAACAAAATTTGGTTAAAAGGACTAAATTCACGCATTTTGAAAAATAAAGGACTAAATTGGTCAAAAATTTTAATGAGGGACTAATTCCAAATTTCACTGAAACTTAAGGGACCAAAAACATATTTAACCCTTCATTAAAATACTTGTTGAGCTCGTTTTGTAGAAGATGCCCCAATTCTAAAATTGAATAAAGAATTCGTTGGTTTTTTACACGAGTCCCGAGTCCATTAAGGTTAAACTTTGGGCCTAGGCCCGTGATGACTTTTGGTTATAGTATGAAGTCCAAATAGACCAAAAACCCAGAACTAGAGTTCAGCACAATTTAATGAATGGTGGAAGGTGTAGTTCAATTTTGATGGAATTCATGAAACGCGCAAGATCGTTAGTTAAAACTGATTAATCAATAACCAAAGTACAAAGTCCATCCATGCACCTTACCTTCTTATTGTCCTTGTAATACACATCTTAATTTTATTATCCTCGAATAATCTTTTTATGTAACGTAGTTTTTGAAATATTATAATTTGAAAACATTACAGAAGTTTTATGATCATTTTTTTTTTTTAAGTTCAGTTTTCTAGTGTTTTACAGCAAATCCGTGAGTTACTATAATTTTTTTCTCATAAGTAATCATTTTCCTTGATCCATGCTTAACATACATTAAATAATAATTAAAATCTTTTAGTTTTAATTAGTATAATAAAAGTTTATATTTTTACTGTTTAGACGATGTCTATTTTTTATTTTCTTTTTGTTATGTTTTCGTTAAATTTATCACCCAATAATATCGAGTTTGGGAATTTTTTATTTTTTCTAACGTAGTTATTTGTATATGTATAATTCAACTATACATTGCCTTTAATTTCTTTTTCAATTTTTTTTGGTAATGAAACAGTACTACAAATTTGATTATATGAAAAAATTTAATGAAACCGGTATTTCTCCTTTTATTTTTTATTTTTTATCTGTTGTAAATTTCTAAAAGTCTTTCATTTTCCAGTTTGTTAGTATCTACTTTTATTTCTCCTTCATTCTCCTCTCTATTGGATTTGTAATTTCAAAAAATCTCAAGTTTCTCGTAATTTTATATTTCTTTTGTATGTATAATTTAGTTATACTTTTTTCTTTTGTTATTTATTCTTCTTCTTGATTTAACCCACTTCAAGTAGTTTTCTCTGTATGATTCTTTTACTTTTATCTCTTTGTTCGTGATTTGTTTCCAATAATATTGTCTCTTCCTTCGTATACAATTTTGCACACACAATAGTTTCTAAGATCGAAGATGATACACCGATTACCATGAAGAAGTTTCTATCTATGAAAAACAAAAGAGTCAAACAAATATATATTTAAAAATCTAAATTTTTTTATTGTCAAATTCATTCAACCGATATTGTGTTATCCTTTTTATTATATACACGTCATCTTATGCTATACAATAAAAAGAGTATTTTAACTTCTCAATTTTTTATTAAATTTTTAATTCAACTAATAAATTGCTCAGACTTCACTTCATTTGTATCATTTATATTCTAAGACAAATCTTACAAATAACTTCTTCCATTCAAAACCAGTATAAAAAATTAATCATATTCAAGAAGATTAATTTTGATTTAAACAATTTAAACGAGTAATAAACTATTAATCAAGTCATAAAATAATATGTTTGTCCTTCTAGATTACTCCTAAAAAGACTTCTAGAGTTTATTTCAAGTCTACTTCACAAAAAGTTTTTATGTATGAAAAACTCGAGGAGTTAACTAAATAAAATGAAACAGAGAACTTTGTACCAAACCTTTTTTTCAATTTAGGTGGGCTTCTTTAACCAATCAAAGAGAGACCTAATTGCAATTTTGGTTTACATGTCTGTCTGGTCAATTTCTTTATTTTCCACCAAGTGCAACCTTAAACACAGGACACATTTTTTTTTTTACACAATTTATTGACTCCTGAGAGAGGGACTCTGCGTTTTTAACGTTGTCTTTTTCCGCCAAGATACCGAATTCTGAAAATGCTTAGATCTTGAATGATATATCCCAATTTTGGGTGTTGTGAATGGTTTGACCCTATATTTGCCGTTATTGTCTCGTGATGTGTACGGAACAGTCATTTGAAAAATAGCTAAAAAAATAGAATTAATTATGAAGACATGGCTAAGATATGAAGATGTGTGGAGACTTTGAACTCCAATGGGATAACCATGGAATGGTGATTTAACATGTCTGAGTCAGTTCTTGCTGCTTCACCCATCTGTTCCAATGGAATTCTGGCTATAAATTATCATTGCTCAGTATCAACAAATTAGTGGAAAATATCTCACATCAGGTTCAGTGCCAATTTATGATGCAGTCAAAGGTTCACACTTGTGTACACTTAGTTTTAGTCGTAAATTTTCTATAATACTAATGCAATGGATACATGTCGTTGGTTTAAGCAACAAATTGGGAATTGTTTTTTTCTTTTTTCTTAGCAAATGGGGACAGAATATAAGAATATGAAACCCCCAACCACGAAATCAAAAAAGGTACAATGTACGAGTTGAACTAACTTGGCCCGCAAGCGTGTTATGATAGAAGAAAATAACAATACAAATGGCCTGTGCTTAATTTGGTATTATTTCTTCCTAAGATGTTCGTGAATCATGTTGCTCTTAAATTTAGACGAGGATTACTTAACTTTCTGAATTTTAGTGTATCTTAAGGTTGCTTATTACTCTATGCATGCCTCACCAAATTAATACAATGTTTTCTTTTTGGAACCATTTGTGGACTTTATTGTAACATTCTTCAATACAACTTTTGACTTCTTCAGTGAATCTTGTCAGGTTTTAAGTAACTAATTGTTAAAACATTAATTTTAAAATATTAAAATCCATTTAGCCAATTACTTTCTTCCGTCAATCCTTAACACAAGACAGACATTTATACAAGAAGTTGATGATCCGTATACTATATCTTTTATAATTTTGTTGTCTTTATCACATATTATGACTATATGGAATAATTAGTTCAAATTTGATAATTCACAAAAAATTTAACAACTTTAGTTTAATCAATCAATTATATTGGTGTGTATTTTTATACTGGAAAGGTCTTATGATGATAATAGGATGGAGTAGTTTTTTTAATATATTGATTTGAGGAATGACATTAAATGAGTGTTTAAAAAAATATATTCATGAACCGTGTCACAATATTTTAGTAACTTTTTAACTGAAAATTCAGCTTTAGATTGGGCCAAAGAAAACGTTGGAGTCAAATTCGTGGGTCAACGCGTTTGTTGAGTCGCGGCAGCAGCATCAGTTTGACACAAATTAGCAGAGTTAGCAGCCAGGGTAGATGTGTTTTTTGTTTCTTTGGTGTAAAATGCCAACTCCTTCACTTTCTTTAACTGTGTTTCCTTTTAATATAATAATATATTTCATCTCACATTGTATAATATTTTTCAAAAAAAAAATAATCATACCAAAATAGTTATTTCCAATAGAAAAATCTCTGTTAAATTTTGTAAAATGTTTTGAAGACGTGTAACATAACACGGTGGAAGTAATGTGAATGCAAAGGTTAACAACCTAACACTGTTATTGCTCTAAGTTGGGTTGAGTTCATAAATGGGTAAGAAAAAGAAACTCGTGGTAGTCACATGTTCAATGTTGTGGGACCAATCACCAGGCATGGTTAATGGGTCGTGTCCTAGATAGAAAAATGTTCACACACTCAGTTGTCGACACGTGTCGGACATATCGCAATGGCTGCTGCTACTAGGTGTCAAAGTGGTACGGATAAAGATGGACAATGAAGGAAATTCTTGTACACCAAACAGAACACGCTAGCATTTCATATAAAACCAAAACCCAAATTTAAGATCATTTTTTTTTTTTTGGTAGGGCCTGCAATTTGCTCAGCACCGTGTTGTGTGACCTTGTGGATAACAGAGTACTTCTATTTCAGAACTTACATATTAAAAAAAGAAAAAAAAAATCAAAGTTTGGTAGTAGTTATTCATAAGAATTTTGTAGAGTTCAGAAAACACTTTACCCATTTAGATTTTTAGTGGTAAGTAATATAATGGACCACTTGACTCTGTCTTCACACGTTTTCTTCTTTGTTTTTTTAATGGAAAACGAATAACTTTCCTTCTATCTACTTTACATTCTTTCTCTTTTCTTTCTTAAGAATATGAATTAAATAATGACATGAGAGAGGCAGGTTCAAATGATCCCAGCTGCTAGATTTAGTAAAATAACATGTTTAGTTTTTGTAGAAGCTAGTTTAGCCAAGAATATTAGTTAAATAAAATTAAATTCTTTAATTACTCTAAATTAATTACTAATTTGATATTTAACATTTGATCAGTTGGTAATATATAGGTACTTATAGATATTACAGTTGAGTGAGATGAATGAAATTGAATTAATGGAAAATTGATCCGACAAGAATACCTGTGAATTAATGGGTAGTGGGTGTGTGAGTTATTAATGGAGTGTGTGGTATTTTAACTTATTAGGCTGTGAGTTGTTTGCGTGTTGAGTTGGTGGAGAACAAAGAAATAATTAGGCTTTCACACCAAACCAAGGTTGACCACATGCTTCTCTCTTTGTTACTTGTTTTTGAATTGGTTCACCTCACCTCTTTCTTCTACACGTGCTGTTCTGTTTGAACTTTTTGTTGTAAAGCAGTGACACAGAGGCACACTGTTATAGTTGGGGTAGACCTATAATCACGCTAACAATGGATTGAAGCTATATTAATGGATCCATCTTCATTAATGCTTGCTACCCAGGAACCCTATGGCCATGTTTTTCCAACAGTTTCAGCCACACTGATGTGATGTGTTTCTTATTTTTCATTTTTTTTATTTTGTGAATTCTTTACAAAATCCACTGTTTTATTTGTCGTATTTTTAAATTCTAAACATAAAATATTATTTTAGTTATATATTTATTTTAATTAAATTCTTTTATCTTTATGTTCATTAAAATAGTTTTTATTTTTTATTATCTAAGACAATAATCCAAAAAAAGTTGGAAGTTTATTCTATTATATCACTATAATCTTGACTTTTAAATAAAAATTAAAGTATTTTATAACTATTTTTTATTCAATTTTTATCATAAATTTGATATTTTTTATATTTTATATAGAAATGTACTAGGAGGTTTTAAAAAAGTTATAATAATTTTTTACATATATTAATTTTCTTATAGCTTTAATATAAATTTTGATCATGTTTTTAATTATTTTATTATAATAATTAATTTTTGAAATATGGATTTATCTCTTATTATTATGAAAAAATAATCACACTTGGACGAGCTTTCACCGGTTAAAATAAGAAAAATAGAAAGCATAATGGATAACTTATTTAAAATTAAACACTAAATAAAGATTTTAAATATGTTCCTTTTGATAAAAGAAAAACTTAAAAATTAAAAAATAAATTCACGAGTTAGTTATTTTAAGCAGATAAGTTACATAATTTATATTTGAATGGATAAACTGTGCAGTTCCGTATTTCATTCATTAAATAAATTATTTATATATATTGAAAGATAAATGATTTAGTTTTATTAAAGAGTAAATTGTCTTATTAAAAAAGACCGGTTAAAAATAGTGTATTCCATTATAATAGTATACAATAAAAAAATAAGTGAAAATAATTATATTATTGATAGAAATATATTTTAAAATATTTATGATTGAATTTTAAATTAAATTAAAACTCTTGAATTTTTGTATTAAATACTTTAATTGTATTGTTTTGAGTTCCACTATTGATGTAATCAGAGTTATTAAAATATTTTCACTTTAATTTTAAAATAAAAAATCAATAAAACATTTTCATTTCAGTTTGAAGTAAAAAAAAAAAAAAATGTTTAAATTTTTTTTTTTAAATTTTAAAAAAAAATAAATATTTATTAAATAATTTTTTTTTTTATTAGTTATTTGATTAAAATGCTTTAAATTATAATAATAGTTATTTGAAAATGTGTATTACAAGGTAAAATTTGTGTAAACTAGAGGCAAACATGTTTTTTTTTTTAATATATTTGAATAAATGATTAAGAAAATGATACAGTTATTTATAGAACTAACTAAAATGTATCATGAAAGACAAGGTTTATATCTTGGTTCAGATTGACTTGGAAAGAGGAATAGAGTTATTGCAGGGTTTAAACATTTTTTCCTTCTTTCCTCTCAAAAGGTGGAAATTAGGGATTTCATTTTCCTAAACAAGTAGAAGGTAATGAAATGACATACTAAAACAGAGATAATATAATATAAAGTATGTACCCTTGTAAGATAGGTTCAGCGTAACTAAAAGGGAGGAAGTTGAAAAGCTACATAATTTAACTAAGTATTTGATTGTCAAAATTTAAGGTAAAGAAAAAAAAAAGATTAACTTAGTGGAATAAGGAAGGAAGAGAGAGAGAAAGTGGGTGGGAGGTGGTTAACAGAACCTGACTAATTAAGTTAATTAGAGAAGGATCTTAAGGATAAGCATATTATAAGTAAATGTAAAGAAGGAGTAAAATAATAATAATGAGAATGAAGATGAAAGGAAAGTAAAGGGTAGGAAGGGAATGTAAGATAGAGTGATTGGTTTGGAATAATAATAATAAAATTAGCCGCCGCAGATTGATATGTCATTGGGAGAGGGAGCGAGTGAGCGTTTCCCATGCCCATAAACAATAGCAGCCCTCCTTCCTTTCATAATAATAAAAAATAAAAAAACATCAGATATAGATCCAACTATCAAGTCACGCGCCGAGACAGAAGATTCCGCCGACAACTTTTCTACGTACTACTACACTATCCATCCATTTTGAAATCTTTATTAAATGAAATCACCACCACAGAAAAAATACTTAGAAATGAATTAAATAAATAATTTAGGAGAGAGGGTTGTCCGGAGGCATAGGATAAGTGGGGGTGGATGATGTGATCATCAGACGAAACCAACTGCTTTGTCTGCTGTCTGTCTGGACAACCCACATGCCACGTAACTTTGTAACTTCCACACTGCAATGGTAATTTCCATCTCCAACACCCCAGTCAAATACATAGTTGACTCACTCTCTTTCTCTCTCTAGATTCATCATCCATCATGCATGGCCCATCCATCCCATCCCATCCCATCTATAAAAAACCTACCTGCTCCCTCCCACACCCACTCATCCATGCGCTTCCTTTTCTCTCTCACTCTCCTACAAACCAAAAATAAATTCAATCTATAACAATATTATGGCGCCCAGGGACAAGACCACTGCCGTTAAGGTTAACACTAACGCTAACGCCGCCGCAGCCGCCGGGGTCAAGGAGGTGCATTTTCGGGGAGTCAGGAAGAGGCCATGGGGGAGATACGCCGCCGAGATCAGAGATCCCGGCAAGAAGAGCCGCGTTTGGCTGGGCACCTTCGACACGGCGGAGGAGGCGGCGCGTGCCTACGACGCCGCCGCTCGGGAGTTTCGCGGCCCCAAGGCCAAAACCAATTTCCCTCCTCCATCCGATAGTAACGTCAAGAACGCCAGCCCTAGCCAGAGTAGCACCGTCGAGTCCTCCAGCCGCGACCGCGATGTCGCCGCCGATTCCTCCCCGCTTGACCTCAACCTCGCCCCGGCCGCCGTATCCGCTGCCCGCTTCCCCTTCCAGCACCAGTTCCCCGTTTTCCCGGCGGCGGCGGCCAACCAGGTTTTGTACTTCGACGCTGTCATACGCGCCGGTTTGGGTGGCCCGCGTGGGTTTGGGTTCGGCTACAATCAGCATCCCGTTGCGGCGAGCGAGTTCCACGCGACGACGAGCGACTCCGACTCGTCCTCCGTGATCGATCTGAACCACAACGAAGGCGATGTGAAGGGGAGCGGTTCCAGGATTTTCGATCTCGACCTTAATAACCCTCCCCCACAGGAGATGGCCTGATCCGGAATCTGACACAGCCTTGAGTTTTGTTTTTTGTTTTTTCTTTGATTTTTAATTTTTGTTTTTCGGATTACGAATCTCTCTTTAGTTTTTTTATGAGTAGAGAAAATAGCAGCGTCCGATAACCTAAAATAACAGGAAAGGAAAGGAATAGTAGTATGTGAATAGGTAGGCGATATGATTGTCTGTATTTTTTGCGACAGAAGAAGAACCGAACCGTCGGTTTGATGCTGTTGTTTCTTAAATGAGGAAACGGTTATTATTATTTTGGTTTGGATTAGTGGTGAGTAGTATATTGTGTAAGGTGTAATGTTGTTGGTTAAATGAATTTAACAGCAAAGTTTTGGTTATGTTGATTGTGATGTTGTTTTAGAATTGTTGTTTGAGAATGGGAAAATGGATAGGGATGGGGAGTGGGAAAGAAAAGGTGTGGGTGAAGCGTACTTGGTAGCAGTGGTCGTTGTTGTGGCGTTGATTTATTGACCTGCCGCCACGTGACAGCTGGCCCCTGTTTCCTCTTGAAAAGTTTAAGGTCACACCACACGTGTCCCACTGCCACACTCATTCCTCCATATTGCAAAACCCATACCATTACCACTTTCTTCCCATCAAATTCTTTCCCCCTTTCTTTACATACGTCACACCACATAACGGATCCATTTTACGTTTCTTCCTCCTTACACATCCCAAACAACTATCTTTCCTCTTTCAATACCACAACCATATCTCCACTTTTTATTACTTTTAATCATATTTCTATCATTCCATTAACTATTTTAATAAACCAAATCAAATTCGTTAATATGGTTAGTAACTTTATTCACAATTGAGCTTATTTATATAAAAATAAATATTTCAAATTTGTTGAAACACAAACCACAGACAGGAAAGACAATTGTAATAACATGCAACTAGGAAAAAATATTCTGGAAATCCTGTGACAACTAATGCAATATCGACATTCTCTAAATAACTCGTGACAGGGAATAACTATGCATAATTTACACAACAATAACGTGACTACAAAATTCTGACCCACTTTGGGGTTTACACAGATACGCCCGTGCTTCATCGTCCAATGGCACAATACAAAAGAAGTTACGGTGGAATCTTCTATAATAGAACCCTGATGCAGTTCATTCAGAACACATACAATAAAACCCCATTCACATTAAATATTTTTTCCTTTTACAATATATGCTTGTTTTCATTTATTTTTGTAAAATATAAATAAAAATATTTTGTAAGTTTTACTGAATATTACTACATAAGGATACGTGTAGTTTTATGTGATTGGAATTATATAATATATTGCAACGGCACGTTGAAGTTTAAATATTTTGAATTCCTTTATTTGGTGGAAACTGAGCATGTGATTAGATGAGTTTGCGGCTGAAGGAATGATTAAACGTTAGTTGATTCCACAAAGGACGAAGGTTCCTTCAGAAAGCCACGCAGAAAAAGAAAGCAACCATAACGCGGTTAGATATATATATATATATATATATTCAATACGCAACCAATTCTTTAATGTGCGTCTGATACAAAAGAAATATGATTAACCCATGTATGGGGGAGGAGATGCATCTTTGTGATGTTTTGGTTCATTGAATCCCGTTTTATCATTCTCTATTTTCTTTCCTCTCTTCTCATCATAACCTTATCAAACTAATTATGCCAAAAGACAAATTGGCCTACCGTTATTTTGTTTGGACTTTGACAAAAGGAATAACATGAGTAACATCCTATGATTTACTATTTCCTAAGATGCATTCCACGTGGAAGGATGGTTATATTGTCGCCTTCATATTTTTAAGGATAAAATTAAAATAAAAACATCAATTTTCAAAATTAATAATATTTATTTTAAAGATGTTTTATTAAGTAATCTTCAGGGGGAACCATTCATATTTTGTATAAAAATAGATAAGGGAATTCCAAGTTATTTTGTCCTTTAACTCTGACTTAGAAAATTCGTTATGACATATTTGCTTAAACTAGGTGTCAATGGAGGGAATAAAATGGATTAAGCTTAATATAAAAAGGTAATCGAAATGAGAGAATAAAATGATGATGAGATGAAGGTTGTGTTGTAATAGAAAGAGATAGAGAGAAGAAAGACGTAAGCGTGGTTCACGATTGGTTTGGTAGAAACCAAACATTTCATTTGTTATTCCCATTTTAGCGTACCTTGCCCACCAACCACTCAAGTACTTCTACACTACACACACACTTTTCTTACTTCACTCTTCAATGTGGTCCTGTTCTTCACAATTCACATGTTGCAATCACCGCCCATATTTTCTACCATTTTTTTCATCTCCTTCTCTTCATTAAAAATTTCTCTCCATATTATTATTCTCTACTTTAACTACTTTGGACTTTGACTGATGCGTAATATGGGATTTTAAAATTACAATATCTAATTGATTATATGGTGAATTATTTTAATTATACGAGGTGCTTCTATTGACATTGGTTGGGTCAGGATGCAAAATTGATTGATTGAAGACTCTGAAAGGGTTCCACCAGTATGAATGAGGAATGCATTAAAAACAAATAAAAATAATTCACTTTATTTCTCTGCCTTTCCTTTGGAAAGCAAATTTTAAGAACGTGGCCGATGCATACTAGCCTTTCTGTTCAAAGATAATTAAATAAGATGAGATGAATATTTAATGGTTATGCAGACCTTCTTCCCATCCAAAAAACACTTTTTCATAAAGGAAAAGAAAAAACTCAGAATACAAAAAAGCTAAGCAATGAAAAATAATAGGAAAATTGTAATCAGAGAGAAAAGAAAATGCTGCTGAAGCCAAAAGTAATTTGGTTTAGTACATAGTTGATATTGGTGACTAAGAATAAAGCTTTCTCACCATACACGCGTTTCGGATTATGTGAACGCGATAATAGTCAAGAAAAATAAATGATGATGCAGATGAAAACTAGTGATTTGAAGAAAAAAACAGTTAAAAATAAGTTAATTTAAATGAATTGAAAGCTAATAATGAATTTGAATAAAAATGTGATTGATAGATATGATTGATAATTTTAAAAACATTTATATGTGTATTTTTTAAAAGGTTTAAATATCTTTGTTGTCCTCATTTTCGTAGTGTTTGTTGCGGATGGTCCTCATTTTGACAGAATGTTTTAAATGTTCCTCATTTTTACCGAATGTTTAAAATGGTCCTCATTTTCGCAATTCGTGTTTTATTTGGTCTTTTTCTAAAATGTCGTTTAAATCATTAACGAAGCATTGTACATGTGACACGGTTTGTATTAGGGTGTGTACAAGAAAGGACCAAATAAAACACGAATTGCGAAAATGATGACCATTTTAAACATTCGGTAAACATGAGGACCATTTTAAACATTCTGTCAAAATGAGGACCATCTGCAACAAACACTACCAAAATGAGGACCAAAAAGATATTTAAGCCTTTATAAAAATATTACTATTTTTTGTTATAAAAATATAATTGAGAAAATAAAAAAATGAAATATTACTTATTAATTTTCAATGAAAAGTAATATTGTTGAAGCTTTTTTGTTCATTTCACAATTCTTTTTTAAGAAACTTTTTCTATAAATCCTCACAAATAACATAAATCAAATGACCCAATTTTTCCAAATCATCTCAAAATCAATTTTCACAGATCGTTACCTATTGTGAATAACTCCTTAAAACAATTAAAAACCAGTTGTAAAAGAGGATATGCATAATTTATAAACTTAAAATTTGGCATCTAGAAACAATTTAAAAGAGGTCAAACTTTATTATTAAATTACAGATATAGATCGAAAAGGCAACTTCCATGTTGTACCCGGATTTTGATTTCAAAAATCTGTGCTAAACTAAAATATGTATTATAATTAATAAAAATCTATATTAGTCGGATCAAGATTGTAGTTGGAGAATAAAAAATTGATGAAAAATGGGTAATTGTTGGGAAGATTAGATAACTAGCAATGATTGATTCTCCTTAACACCAGGCTCAAGGAAAGGATTAGTGCTGCGCAGCTCTTTTTTCCGGATTGTAACATTTCATTAGTTGCATTGAATTAAAAGACAACATGTCAAATTAAAAATAAATTAATCAATGATTCATGCTCTGCTTTGTCGATTTGATATACGAAGATGCTGCTTTATTATGAGCAAGGATCGACAAGTGGAGGCAAATTATTCATGATTCTCTTTGTTTCCGTATTATAATAACTATGTATTTTGTACGTATTTTATACCCTCCATTAAAAATTTGTCTGATTATGAGTTAAAGACTGATTCTATTATACAAGTATTAATATGAGGTTGATCTCTTTTGATAAAATCTTTATGGATCACATTTGTTGAATTGGAGAATCGCGGAAGCTCAATACAATAATATGAACTTGAACTGCAGCGTATATATATAATTAAATAAAATTGATTTATGATAAAAAGTGTTGGTGATAAGTATGAAATTATTTAATTTGAATGGTAGTGTGGTTGTTGTGATAAAAAAATGAAAAGTAAATAGTGAATGATGGGCATGAAGAAGAAATAGATAATAAAATGATGAAAAGAATAGTGAATTGGATTGGGAATGGGAAGAAAGAGAAAAGGGTGCACGAATCAAGGTGACGTGTCGGACAGAGACAGACAGCTACGCCGGCGGGTCGGCAATTTTGGACAAAAAAAAAAGATGTTTGTGGGTGTGGGGCCCATTGCGGCTATTATCTTCTGCAGCGCTGGGGAACACTCACTCTCCCACAACCAAAAACGAAACACACATAGGTTAATCATATCACCCCAATCTAGAATAAATATTATAGATTCATGCGCTGCTTAAATAAGAGTTACTACCACTATCGTAGTCCATAATAGTAATGTCAAAATAATTACTACAATTGCAACCGCATAAGAAAAAACGACATGTTAAAAAATTGGTTAGGTGTGGGCGGCTGCTGTCCTTTATTTTATAATAATATTATTATTTTTTTGTTGGTGCTGATTATAATTTTAAATATTTTGTTGTGCATTGAGGTGACACCTTTTGTGGAAAGTGAAAAGAATAAATATCATAAACATATAAATATAAAGGCGGAGGCTACTTTCAATTCTCCTTCTCCTCAACTCGCATTCCACACTCTCCTTCTAAGCGCGTTCAACGTCAAAAACCAAATTTCGTGGTCTGAAAAGTAGTGGATTTGGAATATTTGACCATTCTACCCTGTCGTTTAGTACTGTAATTACAAAGGACGAGGTTTTTATCAATGTTCAATATTTTCAACAATTAAAACAGAAGTATGAGATAAAATACGTGAGGAGAAAGGAACAATAGTAACAAAATCAATTATGAGGAAAACCTCGTCCCAGAGATATATTTTAAAAAGAGAAAATTGTACAAGTCTTGAATAATTAGTCGATTGTTCATGTGGGTGTTCACAAGAGGTGAGTCACTGAAATTTGATCTAGAAGATTTTGAGTATCTAAATTCAAAATTGAAAGAAGAGACATGCACGTGGCTTGTGGTTCTGGTGTGGAGATGGAGAATGATGAGGCATTTTGGCTTCTATCAATAAAATAACACCAATACGCGGTGGAACCAATAATTACTCATTTTATATTCAAACTAAGATGAAAATAAAATATAAGTACTGAGGCTGCGTTTATGGAAGTTATGTGACTAATGCGAATGCAAGCATCATTAAAAATCAACACGTTTTCCACACCCTAGGTATTTGATTAACCAAGCATTTGACTCATCTATTTTCTGCAGAGAAAAACCTTTCACACGCTCAATTATGCAACTATTCCTTTGTCTTTCTCTCGCAGTAAGTACTGAGCCCAATTTTCTGAATCATAACAAGTTGAGGCAAAAAATTAAATAAGAGAAATTTCTTCTTTTTCTCTTCGTTTGGTGGTTTCATTTTTATATCTAAGTCTCCTATTAATTAATTCGAGATGAAAAAATTGAAAAAACTTTGCTGGTTTTATGTAATATAATTTAGACTTTAAAAACAAATCATTTCGTTATTCATGTGTGAAAAAACGTAATGAGCTCAAAAATGCTCTGCAGGATTACGAAATTTGTCTCACCAAATGACTGTGTAACCCTGTTATAGTGACGAAGCAAAATTGCAAGTTCTTAAAAATTAATGGTGAATGGAGCCCATAAACACGCCCCTATTTATGATTTGTTATTCGAATTTATAGTTTTCAATAAACTATTCTTTGATAGTTACTGTTTCTGATGATGATACTGTTATCATCATGTAAGTGATGACTTTCCTATTTATAAGACTTTGTCTCTACCTTCTGAAATTTTGAGCAATCTACTTATGAGATGGGTCATGGGTTATTATTACTATTGTGACTGGGAAGGAGTAGTTGTTTATAAAAACACTTAGAAGATGAATATTACTCTTGCTTTTTTTCTTTTGTATAATATAATATTGTAGCCCATGCTGGTGTGTCTTGTTGTAATCAAATGCAACTGTACAAAATTGTTGCCCCCCACCTGCTTGTGCTAAGTCTTCTGCAAAAATTTATTCTTTGCATGAATGAAGCACTGTTGCTATAGAGTGTGGTATTGTTGAAGGTGAATGGTTTTTTGCATATGAATTAAAAACTGTTTAATTGTATATGACAGTACAAAATGTTAGTGGGGCTGCTTTATATTTTACAATCATGATTTCCACTACGACCTGAAAGTGTGGCTTGACCGTTCGAGATATTGGAATGGAGGAGTGGTTTTGCGTTCCTTTTCTTCAACTTTCAGGTAACTTTTTTGTGCATTTGGTTTCACGAGTAAAGCCTAGAATCCAATAAAAAGAAATGGCCTAAAAAGGAGGAAGCAATGAAAATGGAGGAAGTGATTTAACAAAGATTTAATGATGAAGTAATTGACTTTATAAAAAAGCCAAATGATACTTCTTTACAGGACCTTTGAGGAATGTCTGTTCAGCTGCATGGCCATGGCCGAATGAGACAAAAACTAACACGATCTCCTACTGGCCCATCAAACAAACAACTTTTGAATTCAAAACACTACCTAAGAACAGAACTATGAATGGTCCCCGCTTTTCGTTTCAACTTCATTCAATGGTTGTGCTTCATCACATGAATCACGATAACGACCATAGTATATATCATGTCTATTAAAAAATTTAGCCGTCCATTATATAAAGTGTGAAAGGTAAGTATGGTTTTTCAAATATTTCATGCCCTATCAAATGAGTGGCTCTGGATTCTTTATGGACATAATAGTTTTTCACGTAGGTTGTATATTTAGGTAGGTAGAATATTATCTATCTAATGTCAAATCTTGTAATACATTAAACAACAAAAACTAATTAGGTGATTGATATTATTGTTTCTAAATGTTCCAAATGTTTGAAATACGTAACCTACTTGGTGAGTCTAGCTAGTAGGGGCTAGATGATTTTTAAAATGTCTTATTAAGTTCTAGAAAATTTATATTTAACCATATGTTTTGTCTATAAGAATTCATTTTTTTTCTCTTAATTTTTCTAAATATCAGAAGTTTCCATTTTATCCAAATAGGAAGTCGTGATATTAATTTAAGGACCCCTGAAGAAAAAAATGTGTAAGTATTAATAAATCCAGTGGAAAACAAAAACTATAAAAAAAAGATTGATATACTGATTAAACACTTCATCCTACTATGTTGCAAGTATGACTCATACAGAGAGAAATCCATACTTGACTCTTGCATTCCGAAAACCTGTCTCATGGACCATAATCAGGCATTCCGAAATCCATACTGATTAAATTAAATTGGTTAATTTTTATCTTTCTCTGTACTTGTTTTAGGAGTGTCTTAATCTAAAGATGACATGATGTATTGGATAAAAAAAAAAAATCGATAGAAAAAAAAACATTTAAAAATAAAAATGAAAGGTCCAATAAAAAAATAAAGTAGTTTTAAAGAGAAAACCTGAATTAAACCTATCATATAATGTGAAAGGTATATTGTTAACATCTAGAATAAAGAAGAAACTATGACATAAAATAGCTAGACAAACTTTCTTAAAATTAAATGTTATTACTGGTATGATCAAGATTTGTGCAACTTAGGAAAGTGACAAATGTTGGACATCTAAAGTAATTTACGATGAGAAGAAAAGAGGAAATTAGTTGAATAGCTTAATGAGCCCAAACAAAGTGGACCCAGCTGTTTAACAGTCCTAGTTGTTCACAAATTTGACTAGGTGGTTTTGTTTAGAAGTCCAAGTAAACTGAAGGGAAAGAATTAGGTATACTTAAGGTTGCAATAATAATTAAGGGTGAGTGTGACGTGTACACATGAATGTCATTTAAATCGTAAAGAAATAGATGGGTATAGAATCTAAGAAAAATTTGGTGTACGCGTAAAAGCAGATAGTGTGTTCTTGACTTTCTTTTGTTATGAATTCCACATTTTGGTTCATGGGTCCTACAGATCTCTGCGTGGGATTGCCTTCATCCAACAATATCTTTAATTAACAACTCTTTACACCAAATATTATAAACCTATTCTAATTTATACTAACACTTTCATGTTAATATCATTTACAGAACTTTATTTTAGTTTGTAAAATGATAATAATAATAAATATTAAAAAAAATAGATGAATACCAAGAGAATTTTAATAAAATATAAAATAATAATAGTGAAAGAAAACAAAGAAGAACATCTCGATCTAGTCTCTTCTGCAGGCCCTACTGTCCAAGGGGACTTCAAACTTTTCAGACTAGTTCATGTGTAAACGTATTGAATGCAATTTCCCTTCTTCCATAATTAATTTTATCTTATTCAAAACTATGTGTATCCCCTTATTACAAGGGTGTCAAATATTTGATCACATCTATAATATCTTCAGATTGGGACTGGATTGTTTGAAAATTTTCTATCTTTCTTTCACAAGATGGAAATAAGATTCAACGTCATTAATCCATGATTATTTTATATAAGAAATTAAAATATATTTTAATCTAAAATTTGAAGATAATAAGTTTGGTAAGTTTTTTCTTTTGTATATAATTATAAGAAAATTTCTAGATAATAATTATTTTTAAAAACAAAAAATTATTATGACTAATTGAAATATTAATTTAAAAATTAAAATTATTAATAACTAAAATAATAAATTGAGTTCTACAGTGATCATTATACTGAATTGGTTGCTGTATTAGTCATTAATATTAATTAATAAAAAAGTATGCTCTTTGATTCCTGTATTAAATATGATAATTGTGATATTTTGGTCACAATTGTGATTTTTGTCAAATTTTTTATAATTGTGATATTTGAGTTAATACATTACTGAGTAAAAAAATGAACTAAATAATTTTGTTCTGCTTAAGCTAATGAATCTGGCAGAAACACTCAAATGATTTTCTCTTTTCTCTTCCTTGTATATAGGGTAAAAAACTGTATATATCATTCACTTCGGAAAAATATTACTACAAATGATATTAAAATATATTTTATTTTTCCTTTCAAATATTAGAAAAATCAAATTAACAATTTGTTCAATGTCAAATGTGTATTCATGCAAAAAAGAACAAATACCCATGATTATAATTATTTTAAAATTATGTAGGAGCAAGGTAATATTTCATCGTACATGTAATATGTGAAAAAAAAAATTGTGATGAATGAGACGAATATTCAGAAAAGAAAAATGAAGAAAAACGACAAATAAATGTTTGGTCTAAGCCTGGGCTCCCACCTTCGATATATTGATGGATGAGGGATCCGCGCGGTCAACAACCAAACTCCACTATGATAATCGTGACATAACATGTCCACATGTTGCATGACGTGTGAATACATAATGATACATGCATAGCATGAAATGTGAACAGGTCTTGCCTTTTTATTCTTCCTTTCTAACATCTATTAAGTGGTTAATTAATTAATTAATTAATAAAAAAAATGAATGAGTGGTGTTAAAAATGACATCGGTGCGCCGCCGCAGTCAATGGAGAGTATACGGCGGCACCACAGAGAGGACAAAAGATAGCAATAGCGAAAATGACAAACAGAAAGGGAAGAGGAAGTAGTGGGGAGAAAGACCAAAGAAAAGACCCTATTACGTTTTGGTGTCTGTGGTGGTGTGTTTTTGCGTAAAGGAAAGAGAACAAAACGCGATGTGTTGTGTTGCGTGTGACATTGTAAGAGAGAGCAGCGTGACGTGTGCGGTGCCGACAGATTCGGTGGTGATGGGGCTTCTCACCAGAAACACGCCACGTTTTCCTCTCTCACTATGTGGGTCCCACAGTGCACCGCCCCATAATAATAATAATAAAAAAACATAGTAAGAGGAAAAAAAGGGACCACATGGAAGAGAGAGAGAGTTGTGTTGTGTTGGTGTGAAATGACGGCCGGCTGGGCGCAGGTGGAGCAGCTTCAGAGCTGTGTGCTCTGCTTCCTCATGACGTTTTTTTTTCTTCTATTTTATCTCTCACTATTACCAATAAAATATTAAGAAAAACTTAAAATAGTAGTATATGAATGATAATTTAATATTAATAGGGTGATAAAGAGAAGTAATTATTATAGTAATGGGTGTTGAAGAATAGTGGGGGGTGTTGCGTGTGGGGATGGTGGGGTATTGCACTTTTGCAGTCTTGAGTCTTTTTGTCACTCAACTGTGTGCTCATAATAGTTTTCTGACAACTGGGTTTCAATAGGTCACATTCTCTCCATAATAATATCACTGCTTCACCTCACAAAAACCCAAGCTAACCCCTCTTCCCCCTCTCATAATAATATCACTTTCACCTAATTTTCTTTTTCTTTCACATTTTTTTATTACAATCTTTCTTCTTTTTTTTTTTTTTTTTTTTTGGTCACCCAAGGGAAGGAACAATCAATTGGCTTCATTCACTTCCTTCAGTCACATCCGTAGGCTTATATGCATCTTTGTATAGTTTCATCCTATAAATGTTAACCCACCTCTTGCACCGTACTTTCTTTTTCGTCATTATTATCATTCATTATATTTTTCAAAATACTTTATATTAATAAACTTTTTAGTCATTCTATTACTGTTAAGAAAAAAGAAATACGAGGGATATTCCTAATTCCTAAATAAATTTTAAAATAAATTTTACTATAAATAAAAAATTATAATTAAATCGTAAATTAGAGTTTAAATTTGTAAAAAATAAAAGTTTTGAGATTTTAAAGTTAATCTGAAAGAGTTACAATTTTTAAAATTTAATTGCTTGATGTCATCTTAAATTCTTTAATTGAAATCTCCAAGTTTCCACTCAATCGTCTTAAATTTTATTTGTACCTTTTGTTTCTGCTTTTGGAAATCCAGTATTAAATTTAAATGCATATTCAAAATAATTTATTAAACTAAAACAATCTAATACTAGCTGATTAACCCATGGAGTGGGCTCCAATCAGTTAATGTGTTCTGTGATTATAAATATGAACCATAGTTCTATAATATATCTTCAACAAGTCACATGATTAATAGTTTCTATCATAGTTTTTTTTTTAATGCTTACTCTGCAACATACTGTTGAAAATATAATAAAAAAAATACATTTATGGTCTGATTATGATTGGATTTAAATGGACATTGCATTATGGAAAATAGGAAAGGAAAAATATGCTTCCATTGGTTTTTGTTTTGGACCTCATAAAATGAAAGGACGAACTATTATATGTCCAACTTGAGATTTTAGGAGTATAAACACTTGCTTTTAGTAGAGAAAAATATTTAATCCCTTATGAGAGTGAAAGTTCAGAGTCACATTAAGTCTTTTATTGTTATAAGTTATTGTAGTAGGTTTGTATAGATTTTCTAGTAACACACAAGATGCAGATTCTTAATGTCTTAAAAGGATTACAATAAATGCAAGATAGGTATGACCAATTAATTACTTATTTATTATAAGACAATCTCAACTCAATTGATTTGAGCTTTGGTTCAGACAATAAAAAAAGACTAATTTTACAAAAAAAATAAAAATCATTAGTACATCTGAATGTTTAGAAGATCAAAGTATGAATGAGCTGCATATGTTTTATATGTCACACATGGAAATGAATAACTATGCCAATTTTAAATAATAATATATTTTTTTATTCTGGATCAGGAGTCATACTCAAGTCTTTACTTAGTTAATCAAGTAGTGATTAATTACGCTAAAACAATTCTAAAATGATTTTTTCAATTTTATATTTTTGTAAATGATAAATGCTAGAATGTGAGACATTACATCTAGGTATGTAATTAATACTAAGCTTAAACATTAATATCAAAATATTCAGATAGGATTTATTAAGTGCAGTATTGTTAATGTGCTACCATGAATGCTTCATAAAATAAAAGCTATTGAAATTCTAAGAAAACGATCTCAATTGTTGAATTACAATTTATAAGAACAGAAGCAGAAAAAAAAAGAAAGTAAAGAAATAAATATTGACATGGGAAAGCTGCTAAAAATTGACACACACAATGAAGAGAAGGGAAAGAAGGAAAATGTAAAAGGTGAAAAAAGTGTTTAGCTTTATCTAAGAATAAGAAGAAGAGATAAATAAAAATGTGGGGTGATTTGATAGCACAGACATCGAGAAAAGTCAAGTTTTAAAAGCCGGCATGTTAACAGTGCGGTGGTGCCTGATTCCTCAAAAATGCTGTACTGCTCCTTCTACATCACCATTTTCATTTCCTCATAAATTATTTCCATTAATCACCTATACTCTTTCCTACTTGTGTTCTGCTACTTACCAAAACACTCAAGTTAAATGCACTATGTTAGCTTTCATCAACATCCTATGCAGAGTGGGCCAAACCCTTTCCCTCTCACTGCATGCACTCTTTTGCTCCATAATCCTCTTTACTTCCAATAATTTCAAAAAATTAATTGTTAACATACTTTTGATTATGATAAAAATCAATAATTAAAATAAATGATTTAGTATTTTTGTTAATATATATAATTTATATTATAATAAAAAATAATCAAAACAAAATAATTTTAACTTTGAACTACCACACATCACGCATTGATTAAGATATTTCCACGATTTAAAGAAAATAAGGTAGTTGTTTTTAAATTTGTTGACAGTAGTTTCATGTGCAAATAGAAGTACAGGAAAGTATATAGAATAAGTAAAAAGGAATATGAAGGTGTATAAATGGTACGCGCTATGGATGGCGAATGGGTCTAAGGGTTGTGGAAAATATACGCTGCAAAAATGATAAGAAGCAGAGGTCTGACTAGAAAAGGAATGCCATCATGCTGATACCCACACGCTCGCTTCGCAGTTCCCGCTCCCCACACAGCAAGCACTCTCACGCGCGCGTCTCTTCTCACGCTCGTCCTTTCTCTTTCCCAGGTGGTCCCAACCGCATCAACGGTTCGCAATCCCTCCTCGCTTGTCTACTACGCCGCCCAACATTCCAAAAGCGCCAAACCAAAAATAAATTAACCACACTACACTACCACCAACATTGCAAAACTAAAAAACTTTCAGACCACACAATCATGGAAAAACGTTGAATATCATCTTCTAACAACATAAACAACTTTAACTGGATCCGCAAACTACCACTACTACAAAATTTGTAGAGTCATTGATAAGGAAAATAAATGTATATACAATATCATAGCGTTTTTTGCTTCCATTAACCTAATGTTAGATAGACTCACATGGACAGATAGATACCATGAACGTACAGATAGTAAAACCTAAGCGAGGTGATGGAAAATTTAAAAACATACAAGATAAATCAGGTACGAGGGAACGCAAAACGACGACGACGTAAAAAAACCTAGTCAGAACTTGGATCAAACACCTCATAGCCAAAGCGGTGGAGGCTCGTTCAAGTCGATGGGGATCCCGCGCCGGACAAGTCCCAAAAACGACGCCGTCTGGGAGCTTTCCACGACCTGAACTCCGCCACTGAGAGGAACAGCGCCGTCAGGGCGACGGAGAGCGGCGGTGGCAGGAGGAAGAGGTTGCGGCGGTTCGATGTCTTTGAGAACGGCGGTGTGGAGGAACTCGGTGAGGACGAGGGTGCGGGAGGGGACGTTGGGCCAGCGGTGATCGGAAGAAGGGGCGTTGAGGTCGAGGCAGAGGGCGGGCGCCGGGGGGAAGTTGGTCTTGGCCTTGGCGCCACGGAGAGAGCGGGCGGCGCCGTCGTAGGCTAGGGCGGCCTCCTCGGGTGTATCGAATGTGCCCAACCAGACACGTGTCTTCTTCCAGGGGTCACGTATTTCGGCGGCGTAGCGTCCCCAGGGTCGCTTCCTGACGCCCCTGTAGTGCCCCTCGCGAGAGGCCGAAGAAGAAGAAGACGCCATCATGCAACGAAAGCAAAGTACCAACTAAAACTCAAACTCAAAAAACGTTGATGAAAAGGGAACAAACACAACAAATGACTATGTGTGTATATAAAAGTGGAGGGACCCACATAACCTCCCGTAATTGTCGGCTGGCCGGCACCACCACACTTCCCTTCTCTTTCTCTTTGCTTTGCCTTTTGGTTTATATATACACGTACACACGCACACAGTCGCAAATTTGGATAAAATGGGCACTTTAGATGGGAGCCGTTGATGTTGATCAGGGTTGGGGGTGTAGAATCGGAGGGTTGTGGATTGAGATTGTGGAGCCGCCGCCTGATGAGACGTGTGAGAAGGAGGAGTGACGTAAGCCCTAGTGGTGTGTACGGCGTTGGGTGAGCGGCGCCTGACATTATTTAGTGTTAATTAAGAATGGATTAGTGGTAATGTGTGGTTTTTTTTGGGATTGAGATTGTGAATGGGAATTTGAGTTGACGTAATGAAAGGGAAAGGGGAAAGAGGAGAGAGGATGGGTGAGGTGAGTGAGGTGGGGGAGTGGGATTGGGAAGAGAGAGTGTGGGGTTGGGGTTGGTGCAGTGACAGAGACTCCCACGTGGAAGAGTGTCTGAGTTGCAGGGAACAGGTGGTGTTGGGCCACACTCTCTCTCTCTCTCTCTCTCTCAATATGGGCTTCTCTGTTCTATTTGGCGTGTTTGACTCTGTTGGGCTCTGTCCTTTCTCTCACTTTAATAACTCTTTTTCTTTACTATTTTCTTCCATCTTACTACTACTTACCACTGTAAAATAAATAAATAAATTATTATTATTATTATTATAAAAAGTGTGAGTGAGTGGTGAATGCCAGGGGTGTTCAGACTCACTGCACCAAGCAGACGGGCACAGTTTATATGCCTACACATACAGATACGGATGTAATAATGTAATAATGTTCACGTGAATCCCTTTCTCTTTTCTTTTTCCTTTCTTTTCTTTTCTTTTCTTTTATCACACACTATTTCGATTCTTAAATCGAGTTATCGCCACACATGTTTCGACTATCTTTCAATGATTCTCTCCCTGCACCAGGACAACTGGTTTTACATTATTTTCTTTTTTCTTCTGTTTTTTAAACTTTGCCTTTTGGTTTCACTTTCTATACTCACTCCATCACCCTCATCATCATCATGATATGATAGGACGCCAACTTTTTTATTTCTTCCTTTTGTGTGCTCCGTGGGATGTTTTTTCATTACCCTTCAATTTCTCTGTTTCTGTCTATCAAACAACATCCCTGCGTCTGTCTTTGCTTTACCTTCAAAACCCACTTTCAACGGACACAATATACATCATGTTGTAACGACCTCTTATACAAAATTTACTCAAAATGTGATGAAATTTTTTTAAAATCTACCAAAATAGTCTAAATAAATTGTATTAGCATCTATCATACCATTAATATTATTTGGAGGCAGCCATAGTTAGGTAAAGTTTGGACCAGTGGACCTAAGACAGGGATAGGACATGCAGAGCTACAAGTTTGAAGCAAGAGTCTTCGGAAGATAAAAATAACTAACACGACCAAAACAGACTCCTAATAATTTAGTCCTAATCTCAATAATTCAACTCTCCTCACTCAGATAAACATTGTATCACAAGTTCAACAATCATATGTAATGTTGTTACTCAGCGTATTCAAAAACTTATATCGATGCCCTGATGTATGAACTCTTTCAAATCATCTTATATATTTTTACCTGAACTGGCATGACCTGTGATTAAGATCTGATGAGAGTAAAATGAACTATAAGTCTACAGAACGATAAAATTTTCAACAATATAGTTAAGATCATTTGTTAATAATGCATTTTTTTTTATTAAATAACGATGCTTAAAAATAAATAAAATTGAACCAACCAGGCCTGTCTTCAAAATTACGATTGGAGAAGAAGTGATTCTTGAGAATCAGGTTGACTGAAATTTGAAATGACGTACTATTGCAGAGTCCATGCGCACGATTTAATAAAATGAAACGTGGTACGTACTCCTACGTTTTACACTACTGTACACAATACTGTTGTAAATAATTTAAATTTCTCTTTCTATTATTTTCTGAGTTTTATCATGTGTTTCTTCATCAAACTTTTTATACTTTATTAGTTTGTTAAATTCTTAATGGAATGATAACGTATTATAAAGAAAATTACAGAAATAAATAAATCAGTTCGAAACGATGTCATTCGTAAACATTGTGATAAAACATTAAAAAAAATGATCAAATTTCTTTCCTTACTATCTTTTATTTTATTTTATTTTATGATGACATCTACGGTCGATGCTACAATATTATTCACTTGTTTGTGTTAAACAATTTAAGAATGTCGTTAATTGGGCACCTCTAAAATGACATGTTTCAATTTAATACTATTGCTAAGATTTTAACTCATAATTACACAAATTTAATCAAAATATTGTAAAGATAGAATATCATTTGTCTCCATCATAAAGTGATAATTGATGATTATGAAAAACTCAAAAAACCTTTTAATTTTATTGTTACGTTTATAGGTGTTACAATTGATATATTGATTTTAAAACTACACTAATTTAACTAAAACATTGCACTTATTTGACCTGTGAGAGTGTAAAATAAGTGTATCCTAGATGAAAATGTATATTTATCATTTTTCATAATTTAATGGTGTGAAAATAAATTTGACGAAATGTGCTACATTTTTATGTTTTAAAAGAAAAAAAAAAAGAGAGAAACATAATTGAGAATTTAGAAAACTGTAGGACAAAATTCAGATAAACGGAATTAGTACATTGAGCCATCTCTTTCTATTCTATTGATTTGCTGAGGGACACTGTTTGATGGAGCTCTCTGGTTGTAGGCTCTTGGGCTTTTGGCCTTTAGTTCTGTTGTAGTGCTGCCAAATCAACTCGGCTACCTTGCTTCATGTTTCTAATACTGAAATAGGAATATATGTCAACAAAGTTATCATACATTTAATCTGTACAGCCAAATATATTAAAATCATTTAAAGTTATGACCAAGTCGCTTTGAAAAAATTACGACTATTTTAAAGTTACTTAATTTATATAATTTTAATCTTAACATGTGATAATACGTAATAATCAATACTCATTTCTCAGAAAAAAATATTCTCAATAAATATCTTGTATATATATGTGTGTGCTCTCATGCTCACAAAAAAACCTAATCATGGACCATAGATCAAGAAATCTAGACCAGACCGGTATAGGTGAGTTTTATTTGGTACAGTGAATTGTTTTTCTTACCAACTTCAATTCAGAAACCAATTTTCTGCTGATGCAAATTGGCAAATTGGCAATTTGGTGGGTTTTTTTTTTTCCTTATCAAGGCACAAACAACCATACCGCCTATTAAAATGATCTGCAGATAACATCAATAGGATACAGGTGAAAACTGTGGCAGGCATTATGTAAATTGGACCTTGCTTTTCCTATATGCATATAACATTATGATTTCTATTTGTATCTGAACTTCTAAATTGTTACAAAATCCTCCACTAAATAGAAAAAAGAAAAAAAAAATGTATAGAAGTTCAAACAAAATAGGAAACTAAAATGTAAGCATCATGTACAAATTTCTGATTTACAAATTAAGAGGGTTCCCAGCTTGTAAGAAATTTTAAGGGGCTCAAAAAACTGTTGTCAATATTTGGAGAAGCACGCTATGGGAAACAGCCATCAGAAGATCGGATTACTCTGCAATTAGTGCCACATAGATAGGACTATTGATTAAAAGAAGCAATTTATGATAGGAAGCAGAAAAAAATGAAAAAAAAGAGAGCTATGATTGTGCTTAAAAGATACCAGAAAAAATGGGATATCATCGTGAAAGCAAGATAGGCCCATTCTCGGCAGCAGTGTGAGCATTGCCATAATTATTATTGTTATTATGCCTTGCCATCTGGATGTCACGTGAAAATTGGGTCCTAGCTTTCGCATATGGAGCTGCCCTCGCTACAAAAGAAAATCAAGAGTATAAATTTTTCATTCAATGTCACATATGAAGCGACACATTTCCCTCAAATTCAAATTTCTTTATCCTGTGAAACTACTGTGAAAGATAACGTATCTGTTTCAAAACGTTAAGATTGCATATAGTGAGGGAAAAACTCGGACAAAAATTACACATCACATTGCTTTTCCAATTACAACGTTTAGAAAATTAAAAATGATTATTTTGATCAAGAAGTGTGACATTATTAACAAATTTATTTCTAGAAAAAAAATATTAATTTTTATTATCCATTCCTTTTGGGAGTAAATGATCAACAAAACATTTACTAAATCTCATAATGGTTTCGTAGTGTTTATTTCAAATTCTTACAGCAATTCGTTCTCTGCAAATTTACGGTTAGAAAACTTCAAAACAGACAATAAGACACTGGTCTTGCACTCGTTTATATTAATAACAGTTTTCAAAGCTCAATCTGGGTAAGATTGCTAACCCAAACAATCTTACCCAAAACCGGTCTGATTTTGGTGCAGTAACTCTTAAAAAAACAAACAATTTCAGAAGCCGTTATAATCGGTCATGAACTGTTGTAAGTTGTAATCCACAGCCTCAACCCAGTGACATTTTATTAGGACAACTATAACCCACAAGTTAACATTCTTACCTGCTATTTGCTGAACTCGGAGGATATTCTGCCGCCGTTTCCACCAGCAAACTGAACCAATAATAAGAAGTAGAAAAGTAAAAGAAGCACCTAGGCCAATACCAACTTTAGCACCGGCAGAAAGGTGAGGTCCACAAGTGGGTAATCCAGGTATGCCGCATAGACCTGCATTATCAGTAAAACTGCACCCATCCACAAGTGCAGATTTAGCAACCTTAATCACAGAGAAAGTGGAGGAATGGCATATAGATATGCCTCTTCTCTCATTGCATTACAAATATTCTTTACATAGTTTAACATTTGAAAACATACTTAAAGCTTGCCCCATGTAGAAGTCTTCCTCCTAGAGTCGCTGGGACCCTTCCAGACAGTAAGTTCCCATTAAGGTTCCTGCATGAATACTGCTTAATACTGATTTATCATTTAATTATTCTCATATGGTCAAGCTAAATACTCAGAAATCTTACAGTCTCTGTAATGATGTCAATTGTCCAAGGCTTTCAGGAATCGATCCATTGAAGAAGTTGTAGGATAGGTCACTGCACGTGTACATGCATTCAGAAATCACATCACCATGATAGTCAAGCAAAGATTCAAACCTCGCATAATTTAACAGCGAAGCTAAATAGCAAATCTCCAAGAGGTTTAAACCAAAGCATGAAGAGGCTGAGTCACAAAAATTACATAAGAGGAACAGTGTCCTTTTCACTTTCTGTTTGTTATTTATTTTAGAGGTTTTAGCTTCATACATAGTTTTGGAACAACACTATGGCTTGGTCTAAGTAAGAAATCCCGGTTGTCAGTAGGAATTATGGAGAATAGGTGGGGACTACAAATGTATGTTGTGAAAAAAGTATAAATACAAGTCAATACTTCATGCGAAGTACATCTTGTCCCACACGTCTTGCTATGCCACGCCACTAATGCCTCTAAGGCTTAACCCACAGAAATGTTAAGATAGAATCTGATAAAACTTCTAATACACCTATCCTGAAGATGAAAATCACATATTGGCATTGTACCATATATAGAATGACCTGGGAAACAAAGATAAAAAAAATCCATTGGTCAAATAAGCTAAAGAACAAGAAATCACTTACAGCACTTGCAAGCTAGTTATTGTTCCAAGTGGGGATGGAATAGCCCCACGAATGCCGTTTCCACTCAAGTTTCTGTCATGCAAAAGTATAATAAACATAAGGAATATGAAAATGAACAAGCTCAATGTTAGTATATCTTGGGAAACAGTGAAATAAAAATAAAAAAATAAATAAAGTGAGATCAATTATTCAATGTCACAATATCAGAAATTCTCAAGCAACTTGTCATTTAATTATCAGAGCTTTATCGTGTTATCAACTATCAAGCATGATTCATACATACATGCAATGCCAATTGCCATGAAACAAATAATAATGTTTTCATGAAAGAAAAACTATTTCAAACTCACAGGATTTGTAGATTATGCAGTCTGGAAATGTCATTTGGCAAATAGCCCTTCAGACCTTGATTGCCAAGACCCCTGTTCACAGATACAGCACCAAGTCAATAAGATATTGAGATTAAATATTAAATACAGTTTTCAAAGAAAAATGCAATGGTTTCGGAACCCAGAGCTACCAACATGAAGCAGAGTGGATTTGTAAGTATATTTTTACTAATGAATACAATCAGGGAACAACGAAATTTAACAAAGAGGAGGAAGAGGGCGGGGGATCAATGTAAGGGTCACTCCCTCAAATAAGGAAACATAAAAAGGATTATTCGTGTGTGTGTGTGTGAGTGTGAAATTGGTCTTCAAATGTTAGTTATCAATGTGAACAAAGGCATACTTATAGACAGAGTCTTATAATTTCATTTTGTTTTATTATGGGATTCACACTTCGAAGCTTCTATGCTGAAGAAATGGTTTTTATTCTTGCTTTCGTCGCAAAAGTAAAGAAATAATGAGAAAGAAAAAAAAAGGTCAAAGAATTAACAGAGGAAGATGGAATTAAGACACTACCACTACCAAATACACAATAAAAGCCTAAGACCAAGGACAATAAGAAATTACAGTCCATCAATGACCCATTTGCTGCTACTTTTGTCCAATCTGCAATCTGCTCCAGTCCACGGGTGTTGCTGGGGAACACATGGATCACCATTCCACCCAAACCTGGGAGGAAGCCCCAAAGCCTTCTTCAACGTTTGTAAAGCCATAACTAGAGTAAAAGAACAATAATCAAGAAGCAAACTTTTATAGGCATTTGGATTAACAGAAATCACATTGACTAACACTACATGAATTAGACAACAACTAGATGCAGCAGTATCATAAAGGAACAAATCAACACTCATAGGCTTGAATTTCATCGTTAAGAGGAAGAGGAAGTAAGAACAACAGCAGTAATTGGTTAAGGAAAAGTATGAAAAGACAAGGCAACACAAGAAGTATGATAATGCATATAAAAGTATCAATGAGCAGCACATACCACGGTCAAAGTCCCAAATAACTGAGTATCATGAAGAGTGTTGTTAACATGAGGGGGGAAAAAAAAACAGAAAATGTATAATTATATCACATGTAAGTTCCTAAGAATGTAATTGTTATATTTATTGGCTTAAACCCGAACAAAACCCAGATTGTGTTTGATTATTATAAAAATTCATGTCAGAAAAAATAGGGCATTGCATGTACCTTCATCTGATAATGTTTTTGATTCAGCCGTTATAACCTCCAATATCTCAATTGCACTGATTATGGCAAAACTACCTTTTATTGGGCTCAAAGTTACAGTCAAAGTTCTCCCATTAACAGTAACAGTTCTATTAAGCACAAGAGCACTATAACGATCGCCACTCATTTTCACAATGTCGACATTTCTAAAAGCAACATCTCCATTTATCATAATGTCAAAGACTCTTTGTCCTGTAGCTGTCACTGAGTTATCAATCTCAGCAAAATGTAACCAAACAGAATAGTTTTTGTTGGGATCCACATCCAATGTATATGTTAAATCAGGCTGGCTACTAGTGCTGACAAGAGCTGATCGATAAAGAGTTTCGGGATAAAAGTTTGGTGGATGTGAAGCCTGTTTGATTCTAGTCTCAACAGATCTCGGCTGATCAGAATCCCCGCCAAAAGTTTTAATATGCTGCCAATATCTGTCCCCTCCCCGAGGATCTGCACCATAATCCACACCAAATTTTGACTGTCCAAACCCACAACTCAATCTTTTGACTGTTCTAAGCATTACCCCTTCACTCCAATCCGGTCCAAAATAATAAGCTTTATCATCAATTTGAAGAATCTCGATCGAAAGAATTGCCGGATCTCCGTGACCTGTGCCATGGAAACAGATTGATACTGAACCATCCATAAGAGATACTTGGGCTTCGGTAAATGCTTGATCGTCCTGAGTGGTCCAGCCTGATTTCAAAGAATATATTTGTGTTCCTTGAATTGAGATGTCAAATAGAGGTTCATCGGTAACTGTAGTGTGTGCAACAAGTCCAAAAAAGATCCTGATTGAGTAGCGCCCTTTTGGCACCCTGTTTATGTTATAGCAATTTGAAAGACCTTCAGACAAGGGGAAATAGCGAAGAGTCTTCAGAGGGGGGGCAATGTAACTTGTCGTAGATGCATTGGTGGGAATACCTCCTGTATAACCAAAGTCTTTATACCAAAGGGTAGTGGTTGGTTTTGTTTGAACATCATGACGAGCCCCACAGCTTATATGCATGCCATATGGCCCTGAAACGAATACAATGTCTCAGAAATTTAAATCAACTCAAAGGGGATAAACTGTTAAAAGTAACAAAATCCTAATCCACTGGAACGTGCAAGCTATCATGCTGGTTTCGTTGGCACTGAAATTCCCCAGCAGCAATTACAATGCAGCCAGAACCGACCTCTTGATGTAAGTCATTTTGTAGTTTGTCAAAAGATTGCACGCTCACACTCGCACAAAAGCATAATTTAATCATATCCCTACGATGCTGCTCGATTAAATACAACAGTCTGTGCACCGTACAACCCCCAATAAAGCATTTTCGTGAACCATGATAACTTACTAAACTGGCAGAGAGCAAACCTAAGGGAAATGCTCAGTTTCCACCAGTTCTTACTGATAATAGAACATAACATAACAAAAAAGGAGTTAAATAAGCATCGCTATTTTTAAAGTTTGGAAATGCTCAGTTTTTATGATTTTATAGGATCAAAGCACTACGCTACGGAGAAATGTCTGTCATGAACCATTCTAAGTTGACCAACGCGTCCGGCCTGTAAGCAAAATGTTAAGTTGCAGACAATAATTTGATTATGTTATTGAATTTCCCATTTTCCCCCCTTTTAAATCATTCAGTGTTGCCTACTGGCTTTGTCTCATACTATGACTTCAACCCCAAAGCACGTTAACAAACATAAGAAGATGCGGAAAACTGCATCATTTAGCATTTCTCTAATCCATGAGCAATTTTGGCGCACCAGATGAAATCAAATGTACCCCTACACCACTCAGATTCAAGCATCACCTCTATAACTTAATTCAAAGCAAAACAAGACGAAATTCAAACACATCCAAGCCCAAATCCTTATCAACTCAGCTTTCAACTTCAATGCAAAATAGAGAATCTCACCTCGTTGAGCTGCACGCGTAGTAAAGGCAAAGCAGAGGAAAAGCGTCCACAGCAGAAGGAATCGAAACGTTGCTATGTTCGCCATCTTCGCTTTTCTTCTTCTTTTCTCTCTCTCACATCCCAACTTTTCTTGAGAGAGAGAGAGCGCACAAACGTGTCTGCACTTCGCAGCAACACTGCACACAGATGGAAATGGAAATTCACAAATTCACATTCACTAGCTACTACGTTTAGTTGACCCGTGAACTAATGAAGGAACAGCTGTTATGGTGGTACTGAGCCTTATCACGATTAATGCAGGCGCGAACCATCCCAGCGGTTTTAATGGTCATTAATGGTTCAATATTAATTGACGTGTGTGAAAGTATGGTAGGTCTGAACTCTACGTGGTTACTGTTTGTGGGTCCGCTTTTTTTGACGGCTTGATTTGAGTTTAGGGGGAGTGGTTGTAGCTTGGTCCTTTTTGATCAAGGTGTAGTTAATTTCTGTAGTTGCATGTGAGACCCACTTATTTTATCTCTTTACAAAAAAAAATTGAATGGATTCTGCTTTTCTGTTGTTATGAAACGACAACAGCAACGTGAGTGAGTGAGAAAAGAGAAAGAGAGAGGTTAGTTTAGGTACACAGAAAGAATAACCGTTCATGGAGGAGAAATGTCGTGTCAAATAATTGCTGATTAATTAAAATATGTTAGTAAAAGGAAATTACATGATTGGCCTTAACAAGGAATTTTTCTATTCTTCATCGGACGGTGGAGAAGAGGTGGATGGTGTTGACTTTGGAGAGTTTTGACATTTGAATAGGGCGCAATCATAGGCGAACATCATCCCAGCGGACGCAGCGCATTGGATGGTCAAATTTGAAATGAATTTTTACATGATATCATCGTCTTCACTTAGAATCCTTATGTCACTTTTCTCCACTGTGTCTTAAATTTTTCATTTTGTTACCGGTGAAAAACTATTTTTATATTTGACACTATATATATATATATATTCTTCATTTTCAACATAAAAAAAAGTTAATACCTATGAAAAGTTGTAAAATATTGTTCACATAATTTTTAGTAAAATATTAATAGTAATATATAAATAAGTTTTAATAACCAACTTTTACAGGGTTGATTTTTTTTTCAATGTTTGCAGTTTGCAGTGCTGCAATACACAAGGAAAGTGGAGAGAACGGTTTTCAGAAAAAAAAAAAGTGAAAAAACAAAATATAAAGTGCTAAACTTTCATTGTGTGGACTAGGTCAAAGCACTATAGCGAAGATGAATTGACCAATAAATACTAAATATTATATTCTCAAACCAGGTCAAAATGTTTTAATTTTTAATATTTTTTTTAATTCTTCTTGTCATTTTTTAGCAGTGTGCCCAGAATGTTTTATTTTTTACATAATAATTTAATATCTGAATGGTTCTTTTAGAATATTGACACATTTTGTATTATTTTATTGTTTAATTTTGAAAATAATGATCTTTTGTATAACTTTTGAAGTTATAAACAAAATTTTAGTAAAGTCGTGTATAAATTATATTATTTACTTTTAAATGATCTATTTGTAAAATATTTATTTTCTTAAGTTGTCATCTCTAAAAGTCAACAAATTTATTTGGTTTAAGTTGAGTGATTATTTAGACTATATTGGATGAAAAAATGGGTTTTTATTTTTATGAAAAGAAAACAAGTGATATATTTTTGTTTAAATATTAAGGCTGCCAAATATTAACATGGCTCAATGGGTTTTTATTTTTATGAAAAGAAAACAAGTGATATATTTTTGTTTAAATATTAAGGCTGCCAAATATTAACATGGCTCGTGTTTTTGTTGAGTTTATTTAATTCAGTCATAATATAATCTTGTATGCTAATGTTGTTTAAAAAATCAATGCATATGTTAATTGTCATTTTGTATTTTTTTTGTTAATTTATTTATTTACTTTTAATTTAAAAAAAATATTTAGGTATCAAGTAAATATCATGTCACATGTAGATAAATGAGGTGTATTAAGGTTAATGTTTTATATTTAATTTTGACTATATTTATTATTTTTGTTGAATTTAATCCAAACATATTTTGAAATGTAATAATTTTGTCCCTTTTTAAATTGACACCAAACTTAAATTTTATATAAATGTTATGCGGATATTTTTATTAAAATTCACATTTTATTAAATAGTTTTTATTTAGGGTGACAATTGATTTAAAATCAAAACGAAAAATTAAAAAATAAGACTAACATTGACTAATGGTATTAGTCTCCACTTTTTAACCTCTTAAAATTTTAAAAATTACATGTGATTTTTATCCTCTTACTTCCCACTTCTAAATTTTTCATTCTAATTTTAAACCATCTATAATTTGAAGTTAAAAATATTTATTAAAAATATAAAATAATGATTTTAGTTCCCACCTTTTTACCTCAGACAATTTTAAAACATGTGATATGGTGACTTTTAACCTCTTAAGACAATGTAAAAGAATGTAAGTCAAGGAGTTAAGATGTACAAAATAAAAAATGTATATTCTTTTGCTAAAATTGGTTTGGTTAATTTAGATTAGTTAAAGAGAGTACAGAAGATGACAAAAAAAGTAAAAAGTTAAATTACTTAGAGGGTGAAGATTTTTAGTTATTTTTAAGGGTTTTAGATGTAAAAATAAAGGAATTTAGAGTAAAATTTTGTAAAAATTTATGAGTAATTTGATTGAGGTAAAAGATTAAAAATTATATTTAATTGAAAGAAAAACAAAATTACTAAATTATCATTGATATGTTAAAAATATTATAAAATTAGATTTAAATGAATTAGGTTTATTTAATAAAAAGATTAAATGAATAAATTTGAAAAAATAATTATTTTAATAAAAAAATACAATATATTTACATATTATAATTTTTGTTAGTACAATTTAAAAGTTCAAGATTTTAATTATTATTATATTTATGAAGACTATAAAGATTTTTTTTATCATCAATCACTCCAATCGGCATAGCTATATACTCTCTCTCTCCTTGCACAGCTGTCATTCTCCTAAACAAAATTTCTAAATTTAGTTAATAAAAAGTATTTAAATGAATAAATTGGAAAAAATAATTATTTTAATAGAAAAAATACAATATATTTATATATTGTAATTTTTTTAAAATAATTTAAAAATTTAAGATTTGAATATTGTTGTAAACATAATTTTAAAATCATATTTTTTACATTATTATCATATTTATGAAGAGTATAATGATTTTTTATATTAAACCAAAACCAGTGCAAATGAACACAACATAATAGAAAGTGAATTGAAATATAGTTAATTTTATTGATATAATATAAAGTTAGGAAGACAGATTATATATGGGAGAAAGAGTAACAATAAACCTATCACATTATAACTATTGTAGTTAATAAAAAACTTTTTACTCATAACTACCAGATTGCGGTGGAATAAATTTATGCAATAAAATAAGTTTTTCATTTAATTTTATTCTGCTGCATAAATTAAATCAGATACAAACTTTTTACTTGATCTCTCTCAATATAAATAATCTCACTTCTCTATTTCTTCTTCCTTATTTTACCACCTTCTTAGTTTCCGAGAATATAAACAAAACATAATTCTACAAAAATAATTTAGATATTAATAGTAACTTAGTTTATAGTATAACACTTATAATAATGTGATAAACACATTTAATTTTATATAAATAAATATAAATTTTAACCTAAAACTATGTTGAAAAATTAATTTACTTTTATTTATTTCTCTTCTCAATTCCGTATAAGGATATATTTTGTATGCATATGTTTGAATATGAGCACTGCTCATAGAAAAACTGATGATTTTTTTTGAGTAATAATATTTCATCAAATCACTTATTAATATAATGTCTTCTTATGATGTCTAAGTAATTTTCAATACATATTAAATTAAGGCATTTACAAATAATGAAAAACCATCTCTCTGCATATATTTAGCTACATCACTTAAAGTTTGTCTAATATTATTTTACTGCTTTTAATCAAATATTGTCGTCGTTTCCTTATCTCTTTCAAAAGAACAATACACAACATTCACAAAAGCTTCAAACTTTAGGATTTAAAAAAAAATGTCATATATATTAAATTGAGAAGTCGAATGTACAGCTTTTTTTTGTCAATTAAATTTGTTCTTTCGAATATTACATAGTTTACTTGTTTCCGACTTATCCTATTTGCTTTATTAATACAAAGACTGAAATTAAGGATAAGAATAATAACCCAGTAAAGTTAAGTATAATTTATTTATAATTGAATACCAGGTGTTAAAACACATAATTTAAACTCAATTTGTTGTTAACCTTAAAAAATAAAACAGGAACTAATCCGCCATAATAATGATTGAAAATATCGATCTGTCTCGGCAAAAGACGAGTTAGTAGGGCAACCCATATTTTTTTTCTATTTTGTAGTTTTAAAATTGATGATATATATTAAAAATATATTTAATTATAATTTTTTAAGTTTTTAATTAATTATTTAACATATATAATAAGATAAATTAAAATAATAGTTTTTTTCATATGTTAAATTATTTTATAATAATTAAAATTTAAATTGTAAGCACTAATTATTTAAATTATAATATTATTATAGAAATTCATCCTTTAAATAATATAATATAATATATCACATTTACATTTTTTTGTTTTAATTTTAAATTTAAAAAACAATTTAATAGACCAACCTACTTTGTTTCGCTGGTCCGTCAATTTAGCCTTTAATCAGGGAAGAGGAAAAACCTAAGAGAATTAAAAATCTCAACCCAACCCATTAAATTTGAAAGAATTCATTCGACCAAAACCCCACCCTGGAAACTCTATTGAATATGCAATTTTGGCTTATCTAAGTAATAAACATGTTAACATATAAATATAAATATGTCATCTTATCTAAATAGCAGTTCACAGGTTAAGCAAAATTTACATATGGTCAAATTAATAGTAACTGAAAGGTTAAGTTGAAAATATTTATAACTGATTACTTATATCTAATTATGTAATCTCCAAAACAAATAGTGGAATAAAAAGTTAGGAAAAACATATTAACAACATGGGTTACATGTGATTAGGCATACATTTTACCATCCATTTTAAACTAGAGAGCAAAAGTCATATATATATATATATATATATATATAATAATAATAATAATAATAATAATAATAATAATAATAATAATAATAATAATAAATTATCCACAGAATGGACTTTTACTTAAATTGCGAGTCAAAGTTTGTAGTGTTGTAATGTTTGCGGTGTGTTAGGCCCAAAACTTTTTGAGAAAGGTACATATGAAATTCGGTTGGTTTGTACTGGAGAAAGGAAGGGACTAGGGTGAGTGGGATGAACCTCTGGAAGCTGGCGTACACGTCAGCCAAGCATTCCTGAACCATTGTCGTGTCGTGTGTGTTCCTTAACCTTCCGTTGTATATCGTTTATGTTTCTGTGTGTGTCTCTCGCCCCTGCTTGATTTGCTATTCTAATCGAATTAGGGGTTTCGTCTCATTAACTTTTCTCTCGGCACGTCCAAATCCAATTCAATGTCTCTCCCTGATTCTCCTGTGCCCGATAATATCGAGACCGATCCTTCTGAAGACGAGGAAGAAGTCGAAGAAGAAATAGAGGAGGAGGAAGCTGAAGAAGAAGTGGAAGAAGAGGAGATTGAGGAAGAAGTAGAAGAGGAAGATGTTGAAGAAGAGGTAGAGGAGGAAGAGGTTGAGGAAGTATATGAGGAAGAAGTGGAGGAGGAAGAGGTCGAGGAAGTAGAGGAGGAAGAGGAAGTGGAAGAGATGGAGTTAGAAGAAGAGGAAGAGGAAGAACAAGAAGTAGAGGAAGTGGAAGTAGAAGAAGAAGAAATAGAGGGAGAAGAAGTAGAAGAAGAAGAAGAAGAAGTAGAAGTTGAGGTAGAGGAAGAGGAAGAGGAAGAGGAAGAGGAGGGAGAACAAGAAGTAGAAGAAGGGGAGGAAGAAGTCCAAGAGGAGGAAGGAGAAGAAGAGAAACAAGAACAAGCAGTGGAGAATAAGAAAGAAGAGCAACAACAGCAACAAAGAGAAGCAGTGGAGGAGAAGAAGGAAGAGCACCCACAACAACAAGAAAAAGTAACGAAGGAGAAGAAGGAAGAGCAACGACAGCAACCAGAAGAAGCAGTGGAGGAGAAGAAGAAAGAGCAAGAACAGCAACAAGAAGAAGCTGTGGAGGAGAAGAAGAAAGAGCAACAATTGCAACAAGAAGCAATGAAAGAGAAGGAGGGACAACAAAAAGGAGTAGAAGCAGTGGGGGAGGACAGATTGGCGTTGACAGGTTCTCCACCCGATGCTGATGAGGGTCCGAAAGGTTTTTCAATTCATAAATTAATTTTCATTACATAAATGAATTACATAATTACATGCTTCTTTCTTTTTTATAATAATAATTTCTGTAACTTCGTTTGATGCTGTGTTGCTCATTGCTCTCTGTGGTACCGTTTTCACATGTTGCATTGAGTTTATGTCGTTTTTGACTTTTTGTGTGTTTACATATAAAACGCCATATTGATGTTTTTCTTTTAATTTGTCATGCCATTCTTATTGAACTGTTTGTTTGGGGATGGGGAGAGGAAGAAATGGTGGGACTAGGGAGGAAAGATATGCTGCTGAGATAAAAACCTAGTGATCATGGATCAATTAGTGGGAGCTTAACTATAATTGTATATGGCATGATTATTAATCTACAATAGCGCATTGCAGCCGACCCTGCAAACACATCTTGCAGGATAGCACGTGGTAGTTCTCTAATTGGATAGCACAAGAGGATGACTACGATTCTCGATTCTGAAATTTTGTACGTAGAATAGATACATAAATTCTTAAAACTTGGAAGAATTACTAAAATTCAGGTGGGTGCCACAGGACATACTGCTGAATGTGGGTGGGTGTTGGTGACAATGTGGGTGTCACAGAGAAGTGTGGTAAGCTTATAGTTGTCAATCCCAAATAGAGGAGTGGCTCACATGTTATAGAGTAATAGTCACCATTTTGAACTCTAATGTACGTTTGTAAAACCGCCGTTCAGTCTCCGTTCACCAACATGACTCTTCATAAATGAGCAGGAAGAATCAAGAACCAAGTCTGGACCATGGAAATTGGTTAGGAAAGACCTATGAAGTGTTGTGTAACTGTATGAGGTGCTGGAAACTGGTGGAGGGGTGAGTGTGGACAAGGGGCTCATTGTAAACAGCATCCCATACCCTTTTTGAAGAGAAAGGAGGACATATCAAATTTTGCCCTAAAAAAACCTTTTAATAAGTGCTGTTTTTTTATGGTAAAAATTGTGTTTTCCGAAATGTCTCTCATTCGAGCACTGCAAACATAATGGCCGTTATTAACAAAATACTGCCATTCAAACTTTGTGGTGGCCATGGCTGCTCCATGTCGCCATACTGTTTGTGAATGCATTGAAAAATGGAAATCTTATGAGTAAGAACTTGGTAGAAGAGTTATGTTTTACCTTTTAGGGAAGAAATTTGATATGGATATATCGGTATGAAAAGTAACAAATAGAATTTTTGACCAATCAGAGAACTAATAATCATACTAATTAAAAAAATTAAATTTCATAAAATTCCTCTGCATTAAAATTCATACCGTTTCATAATTAATTATGAAACTTCTGCGCGAGGCGTTACAAATACATGAAGAATATTCTTTTGAATTCCTCTGCATTAAATTTTGTGCATACTTGTACAATGAAAAAAAAAGTTAATGTAGATCTCTAACATGTAATAAAAAATTGGTACACTGGTATAATTTTTTACACAAAGGGATTAATAATGATGAAGTATAATTTTTTAAATAAGGGGATAAAGTTGCAAGAAACAATTTAGCATCTACTAGAATACATGAAAAAGAAAATATCCTTTTATCTTGATTATTTCTTATAGAATAATTTAGAGTAACAAAATTATCTGAAGATTTGTTTCCATCTTTCCTTTTTGGCTCATGGTTTGTTTCCTTATTTAGTTAGGGATAATATCTTGTGTTTAGTGTAAATAAGGTTAGTGCTTTATGTTTTTTATCATGTTGTAACACTTCACATCAAATCAAGCCAATAACAATCTCAATGTTTTTAGTCTTATTTCCTTTTCCTCCCTCTATACCTAAAATCTTATAATATTGATTTGGTCTCATAGCAGAACCATTCTACACCATTTATGTTGTCACTACTTTATTTCGAAATAAACTAAAATCCAGAGGTCAACTTTGTTTCCATGATTCTTTTTCTTCCTTCAAATTAGTTATCTATTCTATGCTTCGTTTGGTAGAAAGGAGAAAAAATAGGTACCATAGAAATAAGTTGGTAGAGTCGAAAGAGATGAGAAATGAAGTAGAAATTAAAGGTGTTTGGGGGAGAGAAATAGAGAAGAGGTCAGTTGAAGTAGATAAGAAATAGTACAGCGGGTTCTACAATTTTCAAAAGTTATTTCTTCTCTTTCTCCCATGAAACACACCATGTAATTTTTTTCCCTCCAAACTCTCCACCCTCCTCTCAATCAAATAGGGCTTCATTTCCAGTGTTAACTTGTTTCTGACTGTGTTCTTCGTTTTGACTATTTCCTCATCTGTTTCTAGCATTGCGGCTGTGCATCACTACCTTTCTGACCAATCATCCTAGGTCCAACCTTTCTTTAGCATCCCTGTCTCCATTCTGCCCTCACTTACCAGTTTTTGGGTCTCGTATCTCTTTTCTCTAATTTTACTTATTCTGGTTATCCCTCTTTTCTCTAATTTTACTTATTCTGGTTATCCCAATGAATTGTTGCACCGTGTGCACAGGAAAGTCCTCTTTCTCAATCTGCACTCATTTGATGTTTTCGATGCTTGGAGTGTAGCAATACCTGTTTGATTGTGTTGTGTCTAACACTTTTTTTGCTGATTCTTGACCTTAAACTCCCTGGAAACCCCTCCTAAGTTGATTTAACTTGAACTGATCCTTGTTGTCTATTTGCTTCTGCAATTTCTCTTGTTAAGCACAGTCTCAGTTTCCTCTATTTGTCACCTTCATTTGGTTGTTTGATTTTGTGACAATTGTTTGCTAACACTCATTTTCAATGCCAACATAGCATTGAGAGGCAGGAATTTGGAATCCATTTTGTTAAACTCAAGGGTAAGCATATGATTTTTGTCCTCATACTTTCAATCGAACATGGTCAAAGTCTTTGTACACTCATATTCATGAATTTAGAACTCAAACTTTATAAAACATTTTTGGATGTAGTTCCTCCTAACTAAATATGATGAATTAGTAGAGAAGAAGGGTTAAATCAACATTTAGATGGACTTGAGACCATATTTGACCCAAAGTATAGGGGACTACAAACATATTTCCACATTATATATTAATTTTTGGAAACAATGTGTTTTTTTTTAGCCAGAATTGCAGTGCAACACAGGCTTTCCCCCTATCCTAACAAAGAGTCTTCTTCTGCATTCATCAATTAGTAAAACTACCCATGGAATAACAATCCCAAAGCCCAAGAAACATAAAACATCATGTGCTAACTGTGACACTATTCTATAACTGCATAAAAACTGAAATAGTACACCAAAATAATAATCCAGATTCATAACTACCGAAAGAGACACACTGCACAAAAGCTAACAATTCTGTCAAACTGATTTTCAATATGCTTCCAATGTCCATTCTCACATAAACTTTCCAAGGTCTATCATCCCCCCTGGGAAATGATGGCATTAGGCTGAAATGAGCACTGCTTTATCACAAACTGGTTTAATCAGTCAATTGACACCGAAGGTTCCTTGAATTTGGCTGCTTCAATTTCCCCTTCTGGTATTTGACCACCATCTTCCTCCCGATTGAGAACCTGAAGCTTTCTTGTGGGACATCTATAGAGAGGACCAAATGGATGCCCATATTGGAAGCAAGTCTTTCTTCCTCCTTGAATCATTCTCTTGGTATGGCAAATTGTCATCATGCCTCTGTTTCTAAATTGGATCCATGTTAGGCTACTACCACCTGCAATGCTATTCATTTGTGGCAGCAGTAGCCTCTTTGGATAATAGGGTTTGATTTGTGTGGGTATCTCTCATTTGATTTGAACCCATTCTTGGAATTGTACCCATAACTAGAATGCTTGACCTGCCACTCAATAACTGCTCCATGAACTGTCCAATTTGGCCAAACATCGAAGATCTATTATAGTTACTCTTCAATTAATCTTGCTGAGCTAATGACTGGTACTTTCTAGGGGTCTTGAGTGTGGATGCTTTTAAAAATCCCCTCACTCAAGCTACTCATAAACTAACCCAATGTTTGTTCTTCAGGAATTCCTGGTGTTGTGCCAGCAACATCTCAAACTCTCTTAACTTATTCTTCCAGCCAACCACGTTTTGGTGCAAGGCTGCAAGGTGCTCATGCTCATAATGGGTTTGCGACTCACCACTTCAGGAAAATCTTTTCAACAACTCAGTTTTCAGGCTTTCTATGTCATTAATTTGGGCACACTCTTCCTCAAGTATTTGAGCCGGTGCACCACTGCTCCGGCAATACACAAAATCTTGTGACACATTGAATTCTTGTTTGGTATTTGGAATTTTAAAGAATTTCTCAGCCATACCCAATCATCTAATGGGATAATTCCCATCAAAATTAGTCAGTTTCACTAATAGGACCACGAAATAACTAAGGTCTGTGCATGAGAAAGAAAAAGAATGTCAATGCAGGGATCACTTTCAGGAGAGTTATAGTAACTACCTGCCGAGTTGGCATTGGGTAGAATCAGAGAGGGGATTCTGTTGTAACGGGCTTATCACCTTTTTGGAGGAGAGTACAGGGTGGACATGGCTGGGATCATCGGGGAAATCGGCACTCATAAATTTCCAGAATATTTTCTCCTTTCTTTTTCTATATGCCTTCATACTCTTGATTTACTTTTTATCTTCTATTCTAAATTTGAGCCAAGTTATGGAGTGTGAATTGGGCTGGGATTTTTGGGAGTCTGGGCACTCTTGAATCACTCAGTATATTTTGTTTCCTTTCTTTTCCTGTATGCCTTTTTCGATATAACTTTTTATCTTCCATTCTAGATTTGAGCGTACATATGGAGTCTAAGGAGCAAGACAAAAACTTGGGGCCAGATTATTCTGTGGCTGAAAACCCTGAAGTAATTCCACCATCTAGTGTGCATTGCATGGAAGAGAATGATGCCATGCTCAAAATATCTGTTCCTTCATGTGAGATACTGACATCGAAAAAGGAAGAGCTTCACCTGAAGTATGACATTTCAAGTCATTCGAAGTCAACAGAAAATCTGACTAATGTTGAAAATTGTAGAAGTCAAGGACTAGAAGTTGACGGTGAAAATGCTGGATCCCTTCTGCAGAAGGAAACACAAGATGGATACAGTGAGTTAGGTTGCAATAGCAAGGCTAGTTTATGTCATGATAATGATATTAATTCCAGGGTCAGGGACACCAAGTCATCTAGTGTCACTGGACAAGATATGGTCATTGGCCTCCTTCCAAAAGATTGTATTGTTGAGGATGCTAGTGGTGATCAGAATTCTAGGAACAATATCAAGCAGTTAGAGATGGAGTCAAGGGATGATATGAAGCAAACACTATCAAGGTCTGGTCATTTTAGTTCAGTATGTTCTTTTACATGATTATACTACCAAACTTCAATTCATACAGGATGATGTCTCATCTAAAAGTAGTTTTCTGTCTTTTGAAGTGTATTTAATTGGTTCACATGCTAACCATTAGGCTTTACTGATAACTCCTCCTAATAGCAGGACTAGAAGTATGTCTCCGAGTGCTGAGATTAAGAACAGAAACAAACGACCAAAAATTATATGTGACTTTTTTGCTAAGGGATGGTGTATCAGAGGTAGTTCTTGTAGCTTTCTTCATACAATAGATACTGTGGATAAGACAGATCAGGAGGCTGAAGCTGACTTAGTTACTACTCATCAGAAGAGAAAATTGAAAGTGGAAGAAGGTATATCATATAACTCGTTTGGTCAAGTTATTCAGGAAATTTGTTCTGTAATCATATTTCTAACGAAGGTATTGTCCTGGAACAGGTGTTAGGGAAAATGTTCAGAGAATAAGGATGGTTAGCACTCTAGATTCATTTAATACTTAACTTGAAAGCATATCTTTGCATTCTTCTGAATTTCCTTTAAATATGAGCACGCAGAATGAGCAGGAACAAACTCCTAGTTGGCATCCATCTCAAGAAAAACAGAACTTTACGCCGAGGGACAACTTGTTTCCAGAGAATAGATTTGCATTTAGTTCAACAAGCAATTGTTTCAATCCAAAGCAGGATGGAATGGCTACTCTTCGGAACCAACATATGTACAAAGGATATGCTTCCACTCTTCTGAGCCATTCACCAAATTCAAGCCTGGTTACTCAATTTCCAGCTTCAAGTATGTCACTCTCTCAGCGGATTTCTTCTCAATCAGCATGTTCATTGCCTTTTAGTTCATCTCTGGGGGCTGGTAATCTGAACGCTCAAACGCTCACATCTAAGTCCACTTTCTCTGGTTCAGGGCGGGAAGATTTTCCTCTGGTTAGTTCTTCCAGCGTTCCATCTTATCCCACTGGATATAAATCAAAAATCTGTTCTTATGATTGGGAACCTTCTGTACCCTTCCGGCCATCCTTTTTTATTACTCCCATGAATGTATCATCTCCTGCAGATCTTTACGACCCTCTTCGAGATAGCATAGAGATACCTAATATAGGGGATGGGTCTTTGAAGGCTTCCCTTTTAATTCAAGGATCTAACGTACTGGCTTCATCACAGGCTCCAATATATGGTGATTCTGCTGGGATTGGGAAATACACGTCCAGTGTTAATGATGACAAAAGTTCTGTATCTTCTCATAATAAATTTTATGAAAATGAGCCAAACAAAAATTCTGTTCCTCATGAAAAAGATTATCTTCCAAATGAAACAGAGATAACGTCGGGAACTTATTCAAACTATCAAAATGGTAAAATTGGCACAGGACAAAATACCTTTGACGTTGCAGATAGTACTAAAAAGGAGAGAGAAATGACTGAACATGATGCTAGACGACATGGTGAAGGATCAGGGCATAAAACAAAGAGAGGAGACAGGGATAAGAAAAATCATGAAATAGATGTTGACTTTCAGATGGATGGCAGCATGCAGAAGGAACCAAAGGCACTAAAAATGTTACGTGCAGCTCTTGTTGATCACGTAAAAGAGTTGTTAAAACCAGTTTGGCATGAGGGTCGTCTTAGCAAGGATGCACATATTATGATAGTCAGAAAATCAGTTGACAAGGTTGTTAGCACCATAGAGCCCCATCAGATTCCTACCATAGATACTGCCAAGCAATATGTTTCTTCAAGTCGGGCAAAAATTGCAAAGCTGGTCAATGTAAGCGTCTTTTCTTTTCTAGCAGTTATAGTGATTTTCCAATATGTAAGTACATGGATATTGTTGTTTCATTGTGATGTTCTTTATTTAATAGAAATATCTTTGATTTGCAGGGATACGTCAACAAATATGGCAAATCTTGATATGCAAGCCAAAACACCTTTTTTGTAAAGTTCCTGATCAATTGCCTGGTCGTAGTTCATGAAAAGTTCTGTCTGAGGCTCTCTTTTTCATAAAGAAGGTTGATTTGGAATGTTTTGGTTTTGAATTTTCTTTCAAAATATTTACGTATCTTTTTATCCGTGCCTTCTCTTGATTCTTCCATTTTAGAGTAAACTTGCATGAATTGCCTGGTTTATGAGGATATCTTATTTTCCTTAATTTACATGATTACATTTAATTGTTTAATAGCAGTTGGTCTAATTTTCAAGCATTTGAGGATCTTTAGCAGCTACTTGGAAAGACTGATGGGATGCTTTTTTTTTTTCATGTGTCTGAAATCTGGAAATTATTGTAAATGTATTGGTGTCCAGTACTTTATAGTTCAGTGCTTTAAATCCCGGATGACGGTGGGTATTGGCCGGCTCTAAAGAAGCTATAGTAAGATAGCGAGATAACTCGCTATTTTGAAATATTTTGTGTAGTTTATATATAACATATACTTTGTACATAAGTCTAAAAAGTAATAGAAGTCAATTGAAATTCGTGACATTCATCATAGCAAATGCTTCCCATAATAGTCATTGATTTTGTTCCTTATGTAATTAGACCTAGAGCAAATGTCTTTTCTTCATTATAGTTAGAATACTCTCGCGTATACTAGCAAATATCTTTTCCTCACTATAGTTAGAATACTCATGCCTGTACTGGGTATACAATACAATTACAAACAATCCTTTGAATATGTTTTCAAAGTGGTACCATCTTCCTTGACCTATTTTGTGAATGGTTTGTTGTTGACTTTTTTCTCTAGAAGCATTTGCACTGACATTGTCGCCCCAACTTTTTGTCTTGGGTAAACAACACCCCTTGCTACATTTTTTCTATATGGCAGTTGTCGTGCCCTTTTAGAATATTTGCTCTTTGGTAGTCGTCAAGCTCTATGAGCATTTTCTCACTCCAATTCGCATGGTCTTATCTCTTCAACAACGGTTATGCCCTTAAGCATATTTGCTCGTTGGTAGTATTCCAAAACCTATGACCCAGCCTCACGATCAAGCTGCCCTTCTTTGTAACCACTGTGTTGCTTGACTCATGGCCTACTGCCACCATGTGCTCCCAATTTCTTTGCTTGTCACACACATTTGCACCAAATCGATGTGTGAAACTTTGTCATTGTTTTGTCAGCTCTAGCAACCAACTAACTAAAATGTTCATGAAGTCTCAAGGAGTCTTGTGTTAACGACATTTTTGAAAAGCATGAGGAAGAGTGTTAAAGATATGATTTGATTACATCAAATAGGGAAATGACTTTTAGCAAATATTTCCCTTTATTAGTTATTGATTTTGTTCCTTGTTATTGTATCTCTTCTTCATTATATATAAGAGGGCTAACATATGTACTACATATGATGGGCTAACATATGATGGGCACTAATTTGCAATGCTACAATGGCCAAGTGCAACTCCACCACATTGCTACAAAAATTTATATAAACCTATATGTAGTTTAGCAAGTTCTTAACATTTCAAGAGACTAGAGTTTAGAAGCTGCAATTTGTAGAAAGGGTCTTTTAAAGTCCCATTTGGTAATATTAACATTCATATTCTTTGCTTCATCAAGGTTTTGTGTTATACTAATCATTGACTATAGAGAATTTTGGTAATAACTGCTAGTATAAGTCCCCTAGCAACGTGATGTGTTGTTTTTTTATTCTCTTTATCATAGTTTAGTTGTTGATTTCAGCTTCTTATCTTTATGGATGACATATTTTTGTTACTCTTGAACCATGGATTTTGCTAATGTTAACAGAAATTCTGATATCAGTAAGATAATCATCTTATTTTTCTTAATCATCAATAGTTCTTAGTTCCATCATTTAAACCTATGCCTTTGTGAACGTCATTATTTAATGTACCACTTCGGCCAATATTTTCTTATAGTTTGTGGCATGTTCAAGGTTTTCCCATCCCTTCTATCTGCTATGTTTCTCTTGGTCATTGGAAAAGTTGATTTTTGTTAAAAGTTCTTAGTTATTTTAATAGATTTTATGAGAATATGTCTAATGTAGACTACTCACTATTGCATTTATATTCACACAAGTGGGGTACAATAATGAGTTCTTGTACTAATATGTTATATGTGTTGAAGTCTAATTAAGCATGGGATGTTTGTATTATGTGTACTTTAGATAATATTCACCCTCAAGTTAGAAATATATGCATCGTTGCAATCCTTGAGGAATTTGATGAAGATATGACCTTTTTCACTAAATTGAGAGAGTTAAATGTAATTTCACTTCCAAGAGCTCATTTTTCACTAAATCACAATTGATTTCTCTATATTTAGTTCTCTTGCAAAAGATTGGATTAAAAGCAACGGATACAGCCTTTGGATATTACAAATCAAATTCTTCACTGGCATGCCCAAACTTTAATTGTTAAAGTTAGGGGTGTTCGCATGTTGGGTTGGGTAGCATTTGAGTAAACCCATTACCCAACCCACCAAAATACTATCAGTGTTGGATTTCTGCATTTTTTATGTTAAAGCCAATCCAACCCAACCACTCATGAGTCGTTTGGATTGGGTTTTGTCAATTAGGTCAAGATTTTGAAAAATTTACTTTTTTTTTTAAGTTGTAATTTTCAAGTATCAACCTAATTAAAAAATAACACAATCTTTACAAAAATTATTCCAAGACTTAAAGTAAGATAATAAGTCTGGTCATAACAATTCTTGTCCATACTTATTTAAAACATGAAAAGAAAACATAACACAATTTGTTCATTGCACAAGTATAAGAGTGGGTTTTGGTTTGGGTATTGGGTCATCCATACTAAATGCATGACCCAACCCGTGTAAGAGTGGATTAATTTGGTTTGTGTCAAGTTTGACTCAATCATAAATGAAACCCAACCAAATATAATTGGGTTGGATTGGGTTTGAGTATGGTCATTGGGTAACCTGATCGAATGAACACCCATAGTTAAAGTAATTGTCAAAGTCACATTATTCTCATGTTGTGGCTTCCACAACCCTATATTTAGTCTTTGCTCTAAATCTAGCATCTACATTTGGTTTCTTGCACTTGAGACTGAGACTTTGAAATATGAGTAGTGGACAATAGTATTACTCTCCTTCTCTTCTATTTATAATAAAGCAAGTACATATGAAAAGACTACTCTAAGATACTAGGCATGATTAGATGCAGCAGTAGATATGGCAGTAGTGGGTTTCCCACACTCAACACCCTATACATAGGGTTAATGATACAATAGGTAATA
>Ga0214545_1000433_pt1 | contig 65418 bp, 58 predicted proteins | sample CNSS4metaG_FD_160064 | JGI IMG/M metagenome (GOLD analysis project Ga0214545, IMG submission 160064) | Root nodule microbial communities from cowpea collected in UCLA plant growth center, Los Angeles, California, USA - CNSS4 | ecosystem: Host-associated > Plants > Roots > Nodule | place: USA... | reverse complement strand
AAAAAAAAAAAAAAAAAAAAAAAAAAAAAAAAAAGATATATATATATATATATATATATATATATATATATATATATATATATATATATATATATATATATATATATATATATATATATATATATAATCAAAACATTGCAATTACATAAGAGTGCAGTGGCTACATCTAACCCCAGCAAAAATGGGTTTAGCTCTCCATTGTCATGGAGAGCTGAAGCTTGCAAATAGAAGAAGATGAAGATACAAGGAGGAGGAAGGGATAGTTCCCACAATCCCTAGCACACCTCCAAGCTCTCCAAGAGTGAAAAACCGCGTCCCAAACTGCCAAAGATGTATTCCCACTGAGCAAACCAGAAGAAATAGGTTAAAATTGCCACATCAGCATAAGTGTCGCTCAGCGTCGTCCCCACACCGCTCAGCGTCCAAAAAATGCGAGTCAATCAACGCTCAGCACCCAAAAATGCGAGAAGAATGGCACTCAGCCTTGAATTCTAACGTTGAGCGCTGGAAAATGAGAGAGGAATAGGGCTCAACCTTGAATTCTGGTACTCAGCCTTGAACTGCTATGTTCATATCTTCAATTTTGGCTTTTTTTCTTCTTTCTTCTCCGGTTGACAACTGCTTTGGCTTGAGACAAAAACTTCCTATCATTAAATTGGTCACAAAAATGGGGATTATGGTATAATTAGATCTATGTAACCCATATTGTATTTATTCACAAAAACAAAGTAAAAATGAGGATTAAGTGGGTAAAAAGCTTAAGAGGAGTTGATTTTGTTAGCAAAAGATAACCAAGATAATGGTAAAAATCTGTAACATCTCGTCAGGATATTATGGCTTTAAAGTAAATAAAATAATAAAGTCATAAAGACGTCGCTTTTACGAATAAATATCATTTCCCAAAAGTGCGGTAAATTTAAACTTATATAAATTCAAGGGATAAAACTAACATCCACAATTACAAAAGTGGAATAATCCAAAACTATCTCATAAAAGTTTACACTTTATTTCCAAAATATAAATAACATAAAGACTCCCATGCTATCCCCGCGCCGTGTCTAAGCATCACCGGCACCACCTGCATCAACATCCTATGCTCACGTGTATCGCGCACACGATCCTCGCCAAACACAAGCAAATAGGGTGAGCTTAATAAAACAACACACAAACATATTGATATACATAGATGTAGTCATTTATAAATTTTATGCAAACATCTAAATAAAATCTCTCACTTTATTCCATATCACCTAGCCACAACCAGATTACTGAGGAGGGTAATCTATCTGGCCCATATGTACTGGCCACAACCAGCACACTCACACCGGCAACACTCGCCAACCCGAGCTCAACTCAAGGGTTCCTCATGTTCATCCACCATCCCGAGCTCAACTTGAGGGATGCCATTCCGAGCTCAACTCGAGGAATGCTACATGCTTAACCCCTATCCCGAGTTCAACTCAAGGGATACGTTCCGAGCTCAACTCAAGGAACCCAGCAATCTTACCTTTGAAGGATCATCAAAAGCCTTGTAGATCACGCTTAAAAAGTCCAACAACTAGGACTTACAGCAGCCAAATCACCTAGCGGGGGACACGTACCGCTAGGCGCTATCAGCTTCCAGGCTGCCTGGCGGGGGACACGTATCGCTAGGCGCCAAGCGCCTCACAACCACCAACAAATGAAGACACCGCCTGGCGGGACAGTTCACACCGCCAAGCGCATCCACGCTAAAACCTCACTGATTCCATCGCAACCGCCTGGCGGATCCACCTTCACCGCCAAGCGGAGTTCATACCAGACCCCACTGACGCTGTTGCTATCGCCTGGCGGTCTAACACCACCGCCAGGCGCTATATCAGTACAGGCACAATTCTGTTTTCTTTACAACCCTACACAGATTAAACTACTCACCCAAGCATAACGACTTACGCTATCTTCCCCAATTTATGGAATTGCCTTTCCAGTGGCTAACTTACTATCCAATTCCCTACTTTCATCTAAATTCAACCATATAAGGGTGCAACTTGGTTTTCTCAAATTTAACCTTATTCAACACTACCACACCACAATGCACTCCCAGTGCTTATTCCTTAACTTAATTCTAGTCATTACAGCCATTCTCAACTCATTCCCTTTTCTAGTGTTAGCTTTGAGTTAAACTCCCATTCATAACAAGAGGTCAAGTCTCTAAACCCCTTGCACCCAACTTATCCAAGTCCATAATTCCTACTCTGCCATAATTGATATAAGCAAGACCTATAATAGCTAATATCATTACATCCTAAGGTAATCCCAACCTCTTAAATTCGTGCCCACGAACTCCCTCATCAAATTTCCCCTGATATCACAGAATTCAATCAACTAATCCCAACTAAAATTGTAACAGAACCCAACCCAGCGCCTGTCATCACAACCACGCAGCAGCACTGCCACTACACTGGCGCCTGACGACAAGCCCCATGCCGCCAGGCGGCACGTATAATTCTGGCAATTTTCCATAATTTCTGCATCTGCAAACTCCACCCTTTTCCAGTTTTTCATTCCAGATTAATCTCCTTTACCTCTCGCGCAAACTCACTTATAATCATAATATTTCTAAGTCTATACACACATCAATTAATAATATTCAAAAGCATTTCATTCGCTAGCAATACTCGCGACATCAAATCCCTAATTGTTCAACTCTAAAACACTTCGTCACTGTTCCATTTGATTACGACATTGATTACAAGGTTATACCAACAATTTAACATCAATACTATCCTTGAAGAACTCTAGTTAACCTTCCCTCCGATCAAAAGTAACCCAGAACCCATAAAACACTAAAAATGAATCATTTAACTCGTGTCGCCTGCCGGTTCAGTCAAATACTGCTAGACCCATCATCCAGAAACTCAGAAATGGTAAAACCCTCATGCATCGCTTGGCGGTTAGGGATGTACCGCCAGGCGATTCCTTCCTCAGGAACCCATAATCTCCAAACCAAGATGAGTCGTCTAGCGGCTATGCATAGCCCGCCAAGCAGTTTCTGGAAATTTTCCAGAAACGTCACAATTCAAGCATAAACAGATTATAATCATACATTTCATACTACACATCATGCAATTATTCACTCACATAATCAATAACGAGTAAAACTCCCCTAACCTGGTTTTCCTTCGCTTAAAGCTTTAACAATTCAAAGTTCTCCCTACACTAAGTGCCTCCTTAGCCTCCTCTCAATTCAGCCCCCAAGAATCTCACTCAAACCTCACAAAGTCTCAAATTTCGTGCTCTCTTTCTGAGTATATTTTCCAGCCTTGCAAAACCCTCTCTATTAACCCACTTTTGCTTTTTAAAGGGTGCCTAAAAACTAGGTTAATTACCTAGAACGAAAATTAAGTTTTAATTAGTTGTTGATGACATTTACCAACTCATTATGGCTATTTTCCAGCCACCTCTCGGCTACCATACTACTAGGGTTTTCCCTCAACCTTTCATATTCAAATCAAAGCCAAAAATACCAAAAAAATAAGGTTTTAATTTGGGTTCTCCAAGGTTTAAACCCATCACCATTCTAATGCCAAGTCAATGCTAAACCATCAATCCAATTCATGTTTCTTGCTAACTAATACACTTCAAGCATTATATCATAAGAAACATGGTTAAACATATTATCAAAACAATAATAACTAAATAACACACAATTGACATACATAGGGCTCAAACCCAAGTCCTCTCACATAATTAAGTACTCTCAACAATTTGAGCTAGTACTCTTCCACGTCATACCAATCAAAATTTAATGCCATAAAGGCTTCTACTACCCGCATTTATTAATTAATCATTTAATTAATTAATTAAATTTTGCAGGTCTTACAAAATCTACATTATCACCACCACTCTACCTTTCCTACGTGACAACGCCTCTTAGAAAGGGCTTTCCCCTACTTTCCATAGACTTACAAGCAACAACTCTACTTGCTCGACAAAGCCTTAGGTAATAGCACTTTTGCTCAACTCATGCCAAAGACTTATGGCTAAAAGAAACATTTTTACCCTAACTCAACAAATCCCTCTAGGTGAAAGAACCATCTAGGCTTTACAATTATCAGAGAATTCATACTGTTCCATCACATATGTATACACATACATACAAAATCTCATCATAAGATCAAACATACTTAAATTCATCATGCAATTATATCTTATCATGTCACATCATCAAAAGATAAACCATGCATCATCATCACATTATAACCCAAGCATCATTTCCTTACTCTTAAGGATTTTAACATACAACTCACCCAAAAATTATGCACCAAATAATACAAAATCAACAACATTTTTAATCAACAACAACACCATATTTAAAAAAAACCACAACAACAAAACAAAAAGTTCCACAGGTGACTAGTGAATTTTTCCACAACATGTGGATTTAGCTCCAAAAAATAAAATACGAACTAGCAAGTTCTAAAAACGACTTGTTGATTCTTCCACAACCTCTAGATTTGGCTCTAAAATATATAGAATGTAAATTATCAAGTTCCAAAGGTAACCAATGGATTTTTCCACAACCCGTGGATTTGACTTCGAACATACAAGAGTAAAAATAGCGAGTTCCACAAGTGATCAGTGGATTTTCCCACAACCTGTGGGTTTGGCTTCGAAGATGCAAGAGTAAAAATAATGAGTTCCACATGTGACCAGTGGATTTTCCCACAACCTGTGAATTTGGCTTCGAAGATGCAAAGGGAAAACATAGAACTAAAATTCACCCAAGCATTCACACAACTCATGAATTCTTAATAAACACAATAAATTTTACTGCACTTGAACCTAAACTAACAGTACACATTGGTATCATACTCACTCCACTAACTTTATGCAATACCCAAAAATTAACCAAATCATACTACTCCAACACAAACCATAATTTCATCATCACAAGGAAACATCTCCAATTGCTATTACACCATGGATTTTCCATATGCTTAAGAACAACAACAAAAAACAATTTTATTCCATATAACATTTCACCTTTACTTTTCTAAATGACAAATTCAATCCATCAATTACTTTAAACGGAATTTTCAATCAGCTTACCTCCAAACACCTCACACTTCACAAAATTCCATAGCCATATCCAAAAACCTATTATCAAATCATGCTTAGTTCAACCATAATTAACACTCTAAAGGAAAACAAGTTCCATTTACAACATTGTTCTAACCTAAAATAAATTCACATGGTAATAAGATGAAGATCAAAATCCCTAATTTCCCCCCATTGATTCATCCAAACCAAAAATTAAAGTAACTGAATTTAACATCTTAACCCCACCATCAAAACAAAATTTCCATCCATCTCATCTCATATTCACCACAAAAAAAAAAAATGACAGCAATCATAGACACAAAAATATCTTTCCTTACTCCATACTTAATCCTAAACGATACATTTCACACTACTACCATGAATTCAACCAAGAAACTTGTTATCATATTCCATCCTAAGAACGAAATTACCACTTTATAATTTCATATTTTTAAATGCAACCAATTCTCCATACACAACAATCTAATAATGAGGCTTAACACCCTTTACACAAAAAAACGTAAGCCAAAGATGCATTCCTCAATTCCTTCATTCCATAAATCAATTTACAATCATTTCTATACACACAATCATTTTTGTATACATAATCATGTAATATCAAGAAAATGGTTTAACACCCTTTACACCAAAATGTAACCCAAAGATGTATTTCACAATTCCTCCATTCCATAAAACTACAAAAAAAGAAAGCAAGTACTTCTACCCTTTTTTGCTTTAGCCAAGGTTTAAACTCACCACCTCTAAGTTCCAACCCAACACTCCAAACCATATAAACTACCAGATCTTTCTTATCAACCATACACACAACAACATACAATAACACCCACACCTTTAATGCATTCGAAAAAAATAAAATTATAAGCATGCCAATTGTATTATGAATAATTTATAAAATACAAATTACATCAAAGCATACTCAACACCTCAAAAATAAATATATAAAAATATTATTTAAATATAAAGACACCAAATACACACATCAAGAATCAAACCTTGACCACCAACCCATGACAAAGCTTTAACCAATTGTGCTACATATCACTTCAGTTGAATTATTTATTTATTAATTTAAATAACATTTCTCACTCCAACTACCATTCTTGTAATAATAATTATTTTTCTTAGGCCATGACAGACATTATCCACGACGTTAACCTTCTCTGCACAATATCTTGGGACCCTATCAAAATTATATACTATCTAACCAAGAATTCAATATCCTCTCACACCTATACAACGAAAAATGACCTCTCACTAGAGGATCTACCCATTCATACCCATCCTTGCGAGGCAACCCGATCTTGGCAGGCTCTTCGACTAGGTCCTCTTTGGTGTTGGTTATAGTCTCTATAACTACCTCAATTGCTCTAGATGTCGAACCATTTTATGATAAGGATCACCAATTACTCCTACTACTTGACCCCTCCCCTAATCCCATATTCAAACCACTATGAGACATACCTTCCAGTAGGCGGCACTTACAAAACACTCTTCTTATAGATATATCGGCAGTAGACGCAACTCACAAACACTTGATAGGAAAATGCCATAATGAAGCTCCTTTTTGTAGAATAATTTGGAGACCTTTCATCTTCCCGCCCCCTCAGTCCAACCATCAGATCTTTGCAAATCCAAGGGCTAAGGGTAGGTAAAGACTCTACATCTTCTCAACTTGTTTCTTATGACACCACCAACAACATCTCTTCATCTTCACACCCCTTCCCCTTCACTCACCACCATGTCAAATAAATCATTTCATCATTAAAACCTCTTTGTCGTTACACTTCTTGAGGGTGGGGGCTACTATACCTATAGGAGTACAAACCCAAAAAAGTATAAATTTTCTTTACAAACACTCAGATGACCAAGGACAAAAGGCCTACTACCCAACTCAACAAAACTCATATTGTCGAGGTCCGAGAACCAGTATGTACCCTTCCAACACTGCATAATCTCTTATAGTCTTCACCATGACTTATACTTAAGACTATGGGATAATGTATTGATCAAAGCCGAATAGTCCCCGACCTCAACAGAAATCTAAATCTCTTTTAGCCTTCAGTATGACCCATATTGAAGACTGGAGGCTGATGTGCTAATCAAGGCTAAATAGTAACCGACCTCGACATAAACTCTAGGCCAGATACGTATAAGCTCATTTAGTCTAGCTCAAACCTAGTCCCCGACCTTGACAAAGATTCTCGGTCAGGTACATAACAACTCATTTAGTCCAACTTATAACCCATTCCCAAGATTCAACAACCATTTCCCTTGGCCAGGTACTTGTTGGTCCACTAAGCCGATATGTACTGGCCCCTCAAATCGTATAAACAAGAGTAGCGTTAATTTAGTTGAAGTTGTCAACCATCTAGAAGTAGTTAAGGCTCCTAGCTTAGGCCCATCTAGGTAAGACTCATAAATATTATCATAAATAACACATGGCTCAAGATAAATTGATTACGTTTTTCATTAATTACTATACTAATTACTTGCTGAGGCGACTAATTAACTTAAGTATTGGAGTGTTTTCTGCAGACACAATTCTCGTTTAATTAAATAGAGACGAGTGTTTAAAGGAGGATGAGTACCTAGTAAGACAAAGGATTTGGAGTGCTTAAAAGCCTTTGCAAAATATTACTTCGACTCTATAAGAACATATTGCACAATCCGAACTATATTTCTCAACATAATGAAGATGAAGAGTGCGGAGAGAGGTGGAGAATTGGTGTGGGTAGAAGAAGAGAAGTGTGGAAGAGAGAGATATAAGACCGATGTTGGAAGAGGAAGATGAATAAGGGAGAAGTCAGTAAGACTCTTGCAAGAAGAAGATGAGTGCGGGACAGAGAAGGGTGCGAGTGAAGGAAGAAGACGAAGTAAAGAAGATAAGAACAAATATATCATTTTACAACTTTATGGGCTGCAGGTTGAAATATAATAGAGGTACAAAAGGAACTGCCAAAAAGTGACTCATGGATGTTAAAAGCCCTTAAAAATAAATTGGGCCTAAGACCTAACCCAAATTATACTTTATGTTGTTGAATACGGAGAAACGGGTGAAAAATTTGAATTTAGCAAGTGCGTAGATAAATCAATGAATGAGGATCCGTAGCCTGCTGGCTCCGACCCTTCAATTTCAAACACAGTCCGCCGTAACCGGCAACCTCAGGCAGCGGCTCTCCCGCCCCGGCGTCGACTTCTCCGCCTATGGCTCCGCCATTCAGTACTGCTCTGACCACCGCCTCCTCCGCCAGGGGAGGCAGCTCCATGCTCGCCTCATCCTTCTCTCCGTCAAACCCGATAACTTCCTCGCGTCGAAACTCATCCTCTTATACTCCAAGTGCGACCACGCGCGCGAAGCGCGCAAGGTGTTCGACGCGACTCCCCGCAGAAACACCTTCACATGGAACGCCATGCTCCTTGGCTACTCCTTCAACGCAATGTTCCGCGACGCGCTTAATCTATTTGTATCGCTCACCTCCTCCTCAAACGCCAACTCCTCCCCCGATAAGTTCACCATATCCTGCATTTTGAAGACGATTCCGTCGTCGTTTTGTAGCCCCAAATTGGCGAAAGAGGTTCACTGTTTCGTTCTTCGTCGCTGGTTTGACTCGGATATTTTTATTCTCAACGCGTTGATAACGTGTTACTGCAGGTGCGACGAGGTTTGTCTTGCGCGGAAGGTGTTCGACGGAATGTCCAACAGAGACACCGTGACGTGGAACGCGATGATTGGTGGGTATTCTCAGAGGAGGTACTACGACGAGTGTAAGAGGTTGTACATGGAGATGTTGACTTCTTCTGGAGTCGCACCCAATGTGGTTACGGCGATGAGCATGATGCAGGCATGTGGACAGTCCATGGATCTTGCGTTTGGAATTGAGGTACACCGTTTCTTGGAGGAGAATGGAATTGAGATGGATATTTCGCTTTCCAATGCTGTGGTCGCTATGTATGCTAAGTGTGGTCATTTGGAGTATGCGCGGAAGTTGTTTGAAGAAATGCGGGAGAAGGATGAGGTTACTTATGGGGCAATTATTTCAGGGTACATGGATTACGGGTTTGTGGAAGAAGCCATGAATATTTTTCGACGCGTGGAGAACCCTGGATTGAATATGTCGAATGCTGTGATTTCTGGTATGGTTCAGAATGAAGAGTTTGAAGGGTTATTTGATTTGTTACGGGATATGCAGGGTTCTGGTTTGTGTCCCAATGCTGTCACACTTGCTAGTGTTCTTCCTTCTTTTTCGTATTTCTCAAACCTGCGAGGAGGGAAAGAGGTTCATGGTTATGCTATAAGGAGAGGTTATGAGCAAAATGTATATGTGGCAACCTCCATTATTGATGCTTATGCGAAGCTCGGGTATATTCATGGGGCAAAAAGGGTTTTTGATCTTTCCCCGAATAGGAGCTTGGTTATTTGGACATCGATTATATCTGCTTACGCTGCTCATGGTGATGCTAGTTTGGCACTTGGTCTGTATACTCAGATGCTAGATAAAGGAATTCAACCTGATCCGGTGACGTTAACTTCTGTATTGACAGCTTGTGCTCATTCCGGATTGGTCGATGAAGCTTGGGATATCTTTAATTCGATGCCTTCACAGTGTGGCTTTCAACCCTTGGTAGAGCACTATGCGTGCATGGTGGGTGTTCTTAGTCGAGCTGGAAAACTCTCAGAAGCAAAACTGTTCATTTCTGAAATGCCAATTAAACCAAGTGCTAAAGTTTGGGGTGCTCTGCTGCATGGGGCTTCGGTTTATGGTGACGTTGAAATGGGAAAGTTTGCTTGTGATCATTTGTTTGAGATCGAGCCTGAAAATACTGGGAATTACATGATTATGGCCAATTTATTATCAAATGCTGGGAAATGGGAACAAGCTAGGGAGGTTAGGGAAAGAATGAAAGAAATTGGGTTACAGAAGGTCCGTGGAAGTAGCTGGATTGAAACGAGTGGAGGGTTACTGAGTTTCATTGCCAAGGATGTGTCCATTGGTAGATCTGATGAAATTTAGGCGTTGCTGGAAGGGTTGCTTGGTTTGATGAGGGAAGAAGGATATGTTTTACAGGAAGAGTTAGACTACGAGAATTTTAAGTTAATAACTGGATGAGGTAACTTATACTGAAATATGGTCATTCACCTCTAGTATAGCCAGAGAAAAAGAGGTCACTCAACTTCTGAGATGCTGAAACTAGATAACACATTTATCAAAATACTCAGCCAAAATATGATGCTTTACTGGGTGCACTAGGTTAGGTATGAACTGCCCTTTTTATCAAGCTTTACTGTGTATACTAAATTTATTCTTGCTGATTAATAATTTCTTTTGGGTGGTGAAGGACTGAGATTTTACCCTTGCCTGCTTTGTGTGGGTTCAGTTAAGATTGCTTTAATTGATAAAGCTACTCTGATTTGCATCCAGGTAGGTTGTCACTTGTGACACAATTCTGCGATTAAGCTAAAAAGTTATATTCTGGCTGGCAGCAATAACTTTTGTCCTAGTTCCAGACATTATGTTTATGGGCAAAGGAGCTTCCTTGTCGTAAAATACTTTGTTTAGGCTAAAGGAAACACATTACTGAAATGGGTCTTGGGAAAAATTGAGCTGGCACCAAGGTGAAGAAGGTGAAGGTGAGAAGCAAAAGGGAAGGTAAAAAGGGGAGTGTATTGTGATATGATGATATCATATATTGATTTAATTGTAAAAGAAACCCACACTGTGGTCATGTTATGCGACTAAGAATCCCAAATTTCAGGACGAATTTCTTTTTTTTCTCATTAAAATGTATGATATTTAAGTAGACACGGAGATGGGGACCTAATATTTTGTGTAAAGCTAACAAAGGGACACTTTCTGTTGAAAATGGCCAGAAGATTTTTGGGAGATCGCCAAATTGGTGAGATGAGACTTGGGGGAATGCATTTAACATTGATTTTGACGCTGCCAGTTGGAATTTAACTCAGGAAGCATAATTGTTTCATTTGTATAGGCTTATTTTGTGGGGCTTGTCTTGCACCCCCTGTTCCTTTTCACATCTTTACCCCATTCGTGTCTCTTTTCTTGCTAATAAAGCATCCAAGATCTGTTAAATATCCTTTCCTTTAATCATAGCCTGGGTTCCCAACATTGTGCCCTCTTTCTCAATAATAGACAATGGGCTAATGGCTACGAGGCTTTATATTTTAATATTTTGTGCAGAATGCCCACGATCCCAGTAAATACTTTATCGCTTCCATATTCGCCCCACGAAAACAATTTGCAAGGTTTCTACGATGGTAGGTAGAGACACCGGAGCTTTGAGAAATTAGATCGCGCATGAAAACAAAGGATGATATAATGAAGATAATGAAGATGCCCAACTACAGCGGAAATGCATTATTGTATGCTTTTTGTAAATTTGGTTTAGTGACAAGAGGAGCGAGCCATGCGCATGGGCCATGAAGGAACTTCCTCTTCTGCTTGTTTTGTTGACCCTAGCAAAATCGGTCGGGAGAAAACATCTGAAAGAGAAAACGAAAAGCACTAGAGTAAGAAACGTGCTTGCTCTGGACATTTAACGTGTGGACAAACCATTAGGTCACCATGACCACAGGTCACACCACCTTTATTTATTCCACATTCAACATAACCCTCCCGGATTTTCTACTGCCTTCAATAACTAAATAAAATCCACAACCTGTTACTGCCAACATTCAGGACAGATTGATTTGAAGTTTAGAAGAAAAATATTTTTCAACTATTGAACAGATTTTAATGTGTTTAAATTGTTTTTAACTGTAAGTTTTACATTCTCCATTCACTACATATTTGAATATGACTGCGATATGAAAGATTATTGATGTTCAGAACATTAATGACCAAGTCAAAGAGTATCAAATGGTATGTATTGTTATTAATTACTAATGAAAATCTCTTCGATGTATATTTCATTCTACTGATCCGTGTATTTATTACTTTAATTTAATATATAACCTGACAATAATACCATTAAACTGTTTAGAACTAGAATGATTATTACCTCCTGCAAAGTTACAGAAATGATTGTCATACTTATACATACCGAATGATGAAGTGAAAGGTCAAGCAGTGACGTTTCCAATCATATCTTCCCAAAAATATAAGGGACAACCGACATAGAAGATAATAATCGGAAACAGAAACGGAGGACACATTGGTCAATACAATCAAGAGTGCAAGACCTAGTTGTGTATTTATTTTAGTAATAATCGGAAACTCCCAACACACTCATCCACGTACATAAAAAGCCACATTCTTCTTCCTCCTCCATGGTCTGAAAAGCAAAGTCCAAAAGCACATGATCCCACAATGGAAGAAACATCAACATCTATCATCATGGCGGCACTCTCCACCCTCACCCCTTCCCAATTCTCAGATCTCACGCACTCCATTCTATCCACTACGCTCCACCACCATCGCCGCCTCGCCTTCCTCCTTTCTTCCCCAACGCTCTTCTCTCTAACCCTCCACCACCTCCACAACCTCTCCCTCCCCCAGAAGACGCTCCTCATCGCCCGCCACCTTCTCTCCTCTCTCCACCTCCTCACCGCCACCTCCCCGCCGCCGTCCACAACCACGAGGCAGCGCGACCTCGACGCTGCGCTCCTCCTCCTCCTCCTCTGCGAAACGCACAACCACAATCCACATGCCCTCGAGGCACCCTTTTCCCAATGGAGGGTCAACCTCAGCACCATCTTCTCCGATTCATTGTTGACTCTTTCCTTTGCACCCTTTGGGTCATGCACGGTGCTGATTCCCTTCGTTGAGACCGTGACGCGGTGCTGGAGACTCGTCGGTGCACTGGACTGCGGCGGAGGAAAGGAATCGGGGGAGGTGGCTGCATCGGCTACGGCGGTGGTGGCGCTGCCATCGGTGGAGGTGAGGACCGGTGGGATAGAGTGTGCGATATGCAGAGAGGAGATGACAATAGGGAGAGACGTATGCGAGTTGCCATGTCAGCACTTGTTTCATTGGGTGTGTATCTTACCCTGGCTTGGGAAGAGGAACACGTGTCCTTGCTGCAGATTTCGGTTACCGTCCGATGATGTCTTCGGAGAGATCCAACGGCTGTGGGAAATCTTGGTTAAAACGGCTGCAAAAGATTCGTAGCTACTACTTCCTTAACCGTTGCAACAAGAAAAACATCAAATGGTTACAGAATCTGGGCAGAGAGGTTCACGGGGTAGAAACATCTTACTTAATGTTGATTAATGTTGCACTGTTATTTTTTAGTTTCTTACCTAGGTAGGTGGGTCCACAGTTTGGGGTTTGTTATTTGGTGATTTTATTGTGAGGACTTTGATTTTGATGTTTTTAATTTAGAGAGGGACTCATGTGGTAGAGGGCGAAGTGTTTGATTGTGTGGCCAAATGAATAGATGATAGATAGATAAAACGTACAAGTGTGAGGTTCTGGATGTAACAATCGTCAATGTAAAGACAGTGTAAGACTCGGATAGATATATGTCCATAGAATCAGTCATAGATGAAGGGTGATGATAAATAAACATCACATTTTTATCTCCACACCTGTTTAATACTTATAAAAGAATATTTTTATTTTAAAATATTCAACATTGGGAGGTGAATCAAGTAAGAATATTAAAATATTAATATTTTATAAACTGTTAAATAGCTTTTAGTTTCAGAATGTGTTCCTCATTGTTTATTGCAGTTGCCACTTGATTTGCATTAAATGCTAATTTGCCACAAGCCTCATAATTGTTTCACTCATTTTGAAGTGGCAAACATTCTATCCATAGCTATTTCAATATAATAATATAATGTAGAATCACTAGTATTTATACACGTGCAATGAAGAGTTTTTTTTTTTTTTTCTTTTTATAGTTTTAATTATGTATCATTTTGTAAGAGTATATCAATTTGATATGCACAGTTAAAAACATGGGAATTATGTTTTCACTCTTGAAAAGTGTCTTAATTAGATTTAAAAAAAATAATTAATGTTGTTAACAATACGTTACATGCTATTTTCTATTTTTTTTTATAATTTTTTTTGTTACGTGTGGTGTGACACATGACAATGTCAGTGTCACGTGACAGGATAATATCACGTATAGCAAATGTTATTGTATTAATTTTAATTTAATCTTCATATATAACTCATTATTTTAATTTAGTCCGCACTTTTGTATTTTTGATTCAATTTTGTCTCAATTTTTTTTATATTTAACATATATTTTTATAATCCATTTTTTATAAGATTAAAACTAATTAGGTATAAATATTTTTACAAAATTAAGTTTATATTAAAATTTAGAAGTCAAAAAATACATTAACAAATATGGGTTAATAATATACAATAATGCAAGATGTTAAGAAGTTATTTTTAATAAAAAAATATTAGTATAACATTTATACATATAATAAATTTGGTCTAGAATTGGAGAGAGACAATATTGTTCTATTTTGAGAAAAAAAGTGGGTGACTATATTGTTCTATTAGTATAACATTTTTTATACCACTAAATTTTAATATAAATATCAGTACTTAAAAATATTTATATTTAATTAGTTTTAATCTTATAAAAAATGGATTAAAAAATATACTTCAATTACTAAAATAATTGGGATAAAATTGAACAAAAAATACAAAAGTGGGGACTAAATTGAAACAATGAGATATATGTGGATACTAAATTAAAATCAGTACAATAACATTTGGCACATGTAACATCATCCTGCCACATGACACTAACATTGTCATGTGTCACTGACATTGTCACATGTCAATACAAGGACTTGACAAGTGGTAACAAAAAAAATTTACAAAGAAAAATTAAATCAAAAAACCAGAGACTGACATGTGGCGTGCTGTTAATAATGTTAATTATTTTTTTTTTCTGAAAGGGATCTAATTGAGATACTTTTTAAAAGTGGAGACGCAATTAACTTTTTTAACCGCACCCGCAGGCAACCACATATAACCCTATCAAAATGGGTATCATCCGAGTAATTAAACATTTTTTATAATAAAATTTAATAGTTAATAATAAAAATTAATTTATAATATATACAAGATTATTAATTTTATATATTATTTTTGAATTAAAATAAGAATAATTATATTAATAATAATTAATAAAATAGTTAATAAAATATTTATTAAAAACTTACATATACTAATTTAAATTATAATTAAATATTTTTTGAAAATGAACCCGAAAGAGTTTAGAAGTGATTGAAAAAAATAAATGATTCATGTAAAAAAATCATAATATATTAGTTGTAATAAGTAATTGAATTTTTTTATAATAAATCATTTAACTTTCCAATAAAATAATTTAATGTTCGGAACGGTACACAATTCCAGTTTTAGAGCCAAAGTCTATGAGATGTAAAGGTTAAAAAAGTTTGCTAAATTTAATATTAAATACTTTTTCTTTTTGTCAAATTTCACTTGATTTGTTTTAACTAATTCTCTTGTCTGGTTAGTTTTTAAATTTGACATCATATTTTTGCGCAAATTTGTTTTAGTTTCCACTCTATGACTTTACTTTTTCTCACACCATCTTTAGGTAAGTTTCTCTTTTTTTTGTTTTTTTTTTTTTTTTTCTTTTTTTTTTTTTTTTTTTAGGTAAGTTTTTTTTTTTTTTTTTTTTTGTTAAATTTGGCATCTTCTTTAGCCACCTATTAATTTATGGTCTGATTTACTTCATCTGCAAAATAAATAACTTTTTGGTTTTGTTTTAGTTGACTAGTAAACAGCTCCCAATCAGACCAGGCTTGATTTAAACTAACTCTTTAGGTAAGCTCTCAGCCAAGCTGAGTTAGTTGCTTTAAATGGGCGTCCCTACCCCCCCAAATCGAGCTTTGAGTTCCTTTTGTTTTACGTTGTGAAATTGGCAATTCATGAACACTCAAAGACAAGAAAAAATAATACAAATGACAAGTTTATATAAATAACAAGTTTATAATCCGTGATCTTTACTCTTATGTTAAATCAACGACCTTCATCAACTCCCAATGAATAACTAGGTGTGAAAACTTACTTATCATATGCATGTGATGTTTCAACAAAATAAAATAGTAAAATCAAATACAAACTTACAATATATCTTATAAGTCAAGAATAAAGCTTGACTATCTTTCGACTTATCATTCTTCATTAAGGCTTTTTGATAAATAAAGAAAGTAATTGAATAATTGAACTAGTTAAACTAATTATGAGCCCTCAATGCTTAACTATGAGCCCCTTAGTGCTTAACTGTGAGCCTTCAGCACTTTGATTTCTATCAAGGCCGAATAATAATATGATCTTAGCAATCTTTTTAACGACAAATCAAACCTCTTAATTTTACAAATGGTCAATATAACTTTGCATTCATCCAAGGGTAAAAAGTAAATAAATAAATCAAATATGCTAGGCTAATCAGTGAACACTCAACGTATGAATGTGATTATAATATGAACATAACAAATTTGTAAGAACAATGGCTCCAAGCCAAGTTGAAATCAGTCACATTACATTCTTGCTCCTAGCTGAGCTCAAATCATAATCTGTAGTATATTTAGTCAGGTTACATGCCTATTCCCAACCAAGCTCGAATTATAGTCTGTAGTATATTTAGTCAGGTTACATGCATGTTCCCACACGAGCTGGAATCATAGTTTGTAGTATTTTTTAGTCAGGTTACATGCCTGTTCCCAACCGAGCTGGAATCATAGTTTGTAGTATTTTTTAATTAGGTTACATGCCTTCTCCAAACCAAGCTAGAATCGTCATGTTTAATATTTTTTAGTTAGGTTACATGTCTACTCCCAACCAAGTTGGAATCATCGTGTGTAGTACTTTTTAGTTAGGTTATATGTCATCTTTTGATCGAGCTGGAATCATCATCTATAGTATTTTTTAGCCAAGTTACATGTTTATTCTCAATTGAGTTAGAATTGTAAGATTCTAGTATTTTTTAGTCAGGTTACTATCTGATCCCAATCGAGCTAGAATATCGCTTTAAGCGAGCATCCCCCCAGCCAAGCTTGGAGTTAGTTGATTTAAATCAGAGGAATGAATATAACTACCAAATCAAGGTTAATTTACATAACATGTACATCTATAACTCAAAATATACATAACAATCACTACAAAAATATATATTTTTAGTAGGGGTTTAATAGCATAGGTTATAATAACCCCTAGTAAAAACTAGTAAAAAGTAGACATTGTAGAGGTTTTAGAGACCCTCGGTAAGTAACATAAGTTTTTTTATGAAACCCCATACAAATTATTATCTATCTTATTTTATTTTCTTTGCAACTTTTAAAATTTTTAATTTGGCCAGGGACTTTTACTTTTTCTCTTTTTCTTTATTGGTGTGTTGAGAAGACGGATAATCAGGTTCGTGCTTATTAGTGTTTGCTCATGGGAAAATGCGTACCTCTCATTCATGTCTCTGATTTCATCTTTCTGCGTTCACTCTCTCAATTTCGATCAAGGTAAACTGCGTTCGCTCAAGGTGCTGATCTCGCTCGTGCCCTAGAAGGAAGGCGTTGGTACTTTCAATTTCAACGTTCTTCCTGAAATTAGGTAATAAACCTCGTTCTCGTTGCTTTCAATTTCATAATCGCAATTTCGATTTCATCTCCATGCTTTCATTTTTGTTTCAGTTTAATTTCGTCTCTTTGATTTCATAATGCATGTCATTGTTCACGCTGCGTGTTTGAAGCTCAAGCACTACAAAAAATTTATTTTTTATTAGCGGTGTAATTTTAGCATTTATATTAAACCGCTATAAAATAAGAATGTTTCTGTCAATTATTTTACCCGTCGCAAATTTTACATTAGTTAAATTTTTTTATTTTAATTATTAGGTGTGAGGTTACTCGAGTGACTTTACTTATGGAATGTCTTTCAAATAGGTTTGGGAATTTCGACGAGGGAATGAGATTTCATATCGCTCAATGTTGCAAACAATATCAAACCAAAATTCAAATTGGTTGTAGAGTACTTATTGCACAACAATTCAGTGGTTTGTAATTTTTTTCATGTTTTCCTCTTTTGGCAATTTTCATTCTTCTTTTCTTCTGATCTTTGTTCTCTCTAGTTTTTAATTTTCAGGGTTGTTCTCGTCTTCTTCGTTTGCTTCTTTATTCTCGCTCCCAAATTTCATTTACAATATTCGTTTTTAGATTTCATACAATTATCAATATAATTTTGATCTCTTTTTCGGTCTCCTTTTTTCTTGAAGCAATATGGTCTTTCTTCTTCTTAGTAAAACGGTAGGAGTATTTTCCAATCATACTTTGATTTATAGGTTTGAAACTTGTTATTCTATTGATTTTCCATATTTTTTCCACCCTAACCTTAACCATTATTAGGTGTAGTTGTGATTAAAATGAAAGAGTTCTTTAAGTATAATTTATGGTAGAAGTTACTCCTCACACTTTAGGAGAAAATTTTCTGTTTATTATATTTTTCTCTTATTCTGTTGTTTGATATAGTTACTATTCTTTTCAATATTATTTGGTTCAATTTTGATTTCTGGTATTGATAATCTTGATTTTTGAAAAGTATACGTGTGTATATATTATTATTATTTTTTTTATCTCTCAGTAGTCAAATTTTATAGAATTGTTACCGTTCTGGTTGAAAAGAATGCTAGGATTTTTGGATTTTGGTTGTTACCATTCTGATTGAATTGAATACCAAAATTTTAGCTAAAAACTAGTTAGTTAGTGAGTGTGATTTCAAACACACATATACACCTAATTATCCTTCGATGTTATTTCATATAGGATATGGTAGGCTTTGTGATGCTTTGGTTTCAAACTAGTTTGAAACTGTTTGACCACTGAACTAGTTAGTGTTTGATGTGTCAAAGCAATAGAAAAAGGCTGACCATCAAAATGGAAATCAGCAAACTGGTTTGAGAAATCCCGTACTTAATGGTCTCATTTCCCTGCTGCCCACTTCATTTTAACCTAGAAAATGAATAATTGTTTTTGTATTTGTACCTCATGGCTCAAAGTCCATGTATTTGTTTACAGTCTGGGATGCTAATGGCTCACATTTCCAAACCCATAAGATTTTAATGAAATAGCAATTGGGGATCTTCAGGTCAGAAAATATATGAAACCAACCTTTATTCCATTTATTTTGATTTAGATGTTTAGTCATACATTGTTTTGTTCACATTTCTTATTATGATCGAACATTGTTTTTAGTTCATTTGATGTATACTCATTCTAAATAATTGAATTAATTTCTAATTCCTAAATGGAAGTAAAATCTGTGCATTCCATACAATTAATATGTTATGATAGTCGTTCACTTTAACTAGGAATTACAAATTTTTTTCACACGTGTTGAAAGAAAAAGTAATCAATGCTTGAAAGAAAAGTGATTAGTTTTATCTACACCTTCGATTCAAATTGGTATTCTATGTTTTTTTTAGAATAAACTTTAGACAGAACGACTTGCCGAATGAAATCAGTGTTACACCTTTATATACAATTGATCAATTACCTTTCTTTTTTTACTGAAAGAATAATCTAAATAGAAAAAAAATTAAAGTCAGAAATACTTGTTTTGGTTGGCCTATTTTTTATTATTTATATTATTCTTTTATCAATTCTTACAACAGATGAACAATCTACTTTGAAAAGGAAATGATTATAATAAGTCTTGAGGGATAATATTCTCATTCGTTGTCACTTAGTTTTAAACTTTTGGTCAAATAAATTTCTATTATGACACTTTTTGTTCCACTAGATCAGTGAATTATTGTTAGGGATTCTAAAGTTCATGTGAGTTGATACATTTTTAGGCATTAAAGTGAGGTTTGACAATGAACCTGAGTTTAAGCTGAGGGCACAACTTTTAGTGGTTCAACTTCAGGTATTAATAGTTTTCCTTCTTTGTATTGTTTGCTTGTAAGATCTTAATGACTTTAATTTTAAATTTAACATGTCCTAGTTTTGGCTTCAAAGTGGAGAAGAGGTTTATTGACACTGGTGGCTTTCAGAAGCATTAGAAATTTTAAGTTTTAGCACTTACAGATTGTTCATAGGCATGGACATGACTAGCAAACACAACATCAACCTTGTGCTCCACCTACATTCATATTATAGAAGATATTATTGATTCACCTACATTCATAGGTACTATATTGTTATTACTCTGACATTTTGTCAATTTCTTTTGTTATTCTCCCGTGTGCTTTCAGTTTACTAATTTTCCCTCTCTGCTCGTGAGATTTCATGAGAAAGATAAGAGTTTTTTCAAATCCTTGATATTTGATTGTGCTCAATTCTTACAAAGTTTTTTCGCCAGTTACCACTAGTTATTTACATGAGTTTTGATGACAAATAATCTTAACCATCTATGTACAATTATATGATGATACAGAGTAATTTATAACTCTAAATAATGATTATAATGTGTCTTTAGATGGCGTTCCAAAAGAAGGACTTCAAATATAAAAGGTACTTTTAAGGATCAGTGTTCTGAATTTGATGACAAAAATAGTAAGTTCTTTAATTTTTTTTTGGATTCTAAGCTTTGTATTGCTTGTGTTTAGCATACTATTCGGGGATTATTTACATGCTATCTCTTGTCAGTTTAAAAATGAGTTTGCATTTTGGAAGTTAATATTACCTGTAGGTGATGAAAGTGTTCTTTATCTTTGAATGTGGAATGACAGGTGAAGTTTGCATTAGAAAATCCTGGAACATAACTTTTTTCGGATGATATCTTACCACTCCATCCACGTTTGAAGGGTAGAAAGATATGGAAGGAGGTTCATGATTTGTAATTTTAACCATCACAAATGTTCACTTTTTTTTTTTTGTAGTGAAGGTAATAACACCGTTCTTCTTGCTTTCAGTTTTAGTTTCACCCTGTTATTGGTTAAATTTAATCATCCTGTAAAATGTTTTCCTTCATTTTGGTGTGCTATCAAGGTTCAACGGTTGAGGCTCCTTAGGTATTACCATCATTCAACTCGAATTTATTTTGTTAAGTTCACTCTGGTAATTTCTCATTAACTCCCAACCTTGTATCTTTATCTAACTCAACTCTAGTTTACTTAGCTATTTATGTGTTATGTATCCTTTTCATGATTATGAAAATGATGAAGCTGAAAAATCTAGCCAAATTGATTATGATGATGATGTAATAGACAGGTAATAAAAAGCTTTCATTCTTGGTGTAAAATATGTTAAATTTTAAGAATTTAATTTCATGTTCCTCTTTATAATAGATTGTTGAATCGTGATGAAGTTACAAGTGAAGAGACTGCTTTGAATAGTGAAGATGAAGATGTATTTCTAAAGGCTTTTAAGGTTTATTCTATCATATATTTTCACATATGCATTAAAGAGTGAGCTGAAGTTGTGTACAAAATGCTTTAACGTGTCTGATTGTAAGCTAAAGCTTGAGCACCTGTTGTTGGCTATCTAAAGGACTGAATTAACCTGTTATTATCAGTTGTCATGAACAGTTCTAAGAGGTTTGTAGGTTAGTTCGTAGAAGCCTATATACAGGTTAGTGTTGAGCACATGAGGGAGGTTTTTCATTCACTTATACTTTTTCTCTGGAGTAGCTCTTTGGTGCTTAAAATTAGAGTGAGTTTAACGATTTTAGCTTCAGTTGCTGCAATAAGAATTTCCACGTCAACAACCACAACATTAATCTGGATAACACCTTCCTGTACTGTTGGTAAAAGCATACATATGTTTGTTTTGAAAATCCACTCAAATATTGTAGGTGAAGATGCTAACATTGTTGGTAGTGTTTATCAGTACCAGACCACTAGAGGTTCATGCTTCATGATGGCAAAAGAAGCTTGCTCTCGAGGTATGCTCGTACTAGAGTTTTTTCTTGGTAGTGTTTATCATATAAGAATTGTACTTCTTCAATCATCGACTATGAGAATTTCGGCAGTGCTCATCATCCTAAAAAACCATGTAAGTTGAGCTGTAATAGTGAAAATTATGCTCATTGTAGGTAATTAAACTCTTTTAGATATTTTTTAACTTTTATTTCCTTTTCTTCTACAGACCAAATATGATTCTGCCACAAAACTATCTGAGTTTACAGAGTCTCCATTATTTGCATGAATTAAGTTTCTATGATCCATGAGGAAAAGAAAAACCCTGAACATGCAATACTACAACAGTCTAGGAAGCTAATTCATAAACCATGTTTGGGTTCGCATAAAGAGCATGGTCACACTAATGTCCAAGAACAGTATAAGAGAAAACCAGGGAGGTATCTGGAAAGGTTATTGTTAGGAGTTGTAAGAGATGTGTGAAGTTGTTCCTGTTTTTCCTTCATCAAAATCCAACATAGTAAGAGAGAGATACTTGAAAGGTGAACATATTCTAAAAATAAATTATATTTATTAATAGTTTGTAATTTTTTTTAGCCCTTATTAATTGATGTTATCTGTTAGTTTAATTATTACTATCATATACTTGTAATAAATTACAAGGCTTTAATCTATTTTGAAACATAAACAATCTTAGTGTATGGTTTATATATCCTTTAATTATTAATGAAAAAAGTTAGTATATATAACTTGGGCGTTGCAATGTACTGTAGATCTTGGGAACACCAACCAGAGAAGAAATAAAGTGCTTGAATCCAAATTGCGAAAGAAATTATGAACCTTGTTGAGATACAAGGTATCTTATTAAGGAAAGTGTTTGTAATGAACAAATTATATCAAACACCACATTAGAAGGATGTTATTTAATTTTTTTTATGTATACTTTTTTATTAAAGCAACTAACACTGTAATAATGACTTATTAATTTTAATTTTTACGCTTTGTTATTTACATTGTTTGATATTAAAATTGTAGTCTTTGTTCTTTGCTCCTTTTATAAATATTATTTGTAAATTATAAATACCAAAAATCTAAAATTGTTGCCTTTTATAATTTTGCTTTTATTTTAGGATTTATGTATTATTAAAAAATACTAAAAAAACAAAAAAGGGAACTCCAATGAAAATTATTTAGAGTTGATTGATGACAAATGGGGATTTAAACCACTGACAACAATGAGAGTTTCAAACCACAAAAAATGCAGTAGTGGGGGTTTTTAACCCTAGGCAATAGCAGGGGTTTCAAAAACCCCAAGCAGTAGTAGGGGTTTGAAAACCCTAGGGAGCAATGAGGGTTCCAGAAACCCCAAGCAGTAGCGGGGTTCCACAAACCCCAAGCAGTAGCGGGGGTTCCAAAAACCCTAGGCAGTACCAGGGGTTTTGTAAACCTCCAGTAAGTTGCACTTTTTCAGGGGTTGATAAAAACCTCCATTAATCTGTTAGCCACGCTAGTTCTTCCAGGAAAATTTCAAACCCCTGGTAAATCCATTAGTAGGGGTTAAAACCCCCAGAAACGCCAAATATAACTCCCACTAAAATTAATTTTTTTTTTAGTGAATGGCATTAATTATTAAAATAAATTTATTTATAGTTCAAGATATTATTTAAATTTTTATTTTTATAAATATTTAACTTTAATTAAATAATTTTCATATGTAGAAAATCATATCAAATAAAGAATTAAATGAAATAATTTTTATAAAATATCATTTTAATAGTTAAGCTTGTTAAAATATTTAATTTTGTTAGAATAAAATTGTAAAATATTTAAGTTTGTTAAAATAAAATATCAATGTAAAATATTTATGTTTGTTTTAATAAAATATCACTGTAACATATTTAAGTTTGTTAGAATAAAATATCATTGTAAATATTTAAGTTTGTTAGAATGAAATATCACTCTAAATATTTAAGTCTATTAGAACAAAATATCACTGTAAAATATTTAAGTTTGTTAGAATAAAATATCATTGTAAAATGTTTAAGTTTATTAGAATAAAATATCTCTTTAAACTATTTAAGTTTATTAGATTAAAATATCAATGTAAATATTTAAATTTTTTCGAATAATTTATCACTGTAAAATAGTTGAGTTAGTTAAAATTATATTACGTATATTAATATCTAGGTTTCGTAAAATATACATTATCGAAATGTCGAAGTTTCTCTTCTTGTTCGTCGTGTTGAGCCAAAACATGAGGAGCGCCTCTAGGAGCGAGTTGTTCTTGTATGATTAACCCCCGACTATCATGATCTTCATGAATTCTCACGGTTTTGAATCCATTGTTTCAACTCCTTGTTTGCTTTTCACAGTTGTTCTTGCTCGCATTAGCATCCACCATCCTTTGTTGCGACTTCTACGCTTTTTTACGCAAACACTCATGTTCGGCTTGGGCAACATTAAACTGAGCACGAGCCTCCTTGGATCGTTGACAAATATCATCATTATCGCACCACAACTCCTGAATGGTCTGCAAGATTTGTTGATGTTATTCCTCATGGTAGTGAGTTTTTAATCATGAGTGGGGTTGGGATCAAGTTTTACCGACTTCTCCTGTGTGTGCCAATTTGTTTCAATAAAAAATTATAGGCCTTAAACCGAAAATAAAAGATGTAGAAAAATCTCTTGACTCAAATAAATAACACCAAGGCCAAAATAATTTTGTCCCTTGGTCATGGGAGTTAGTACTTTATTTAGGGTTAAATATGATTTTGTCCCCTTAACTTTCGGTGAAAATTGAAATTAGTCCCTCTTTAAAACTTTGGCTCAATTTAGTTCCTCAACTTTAGAAATACATGGATTAAGTTCTTTTAACCAAATTTTATTAAGTTTATTTTTAACCAAATTTTATTAAGTTTATTTGACGTTTCAAACACATTTCTTGGTAACATTTAAATTGTTTACATCATTTGAAACATTTTCACTTCAATCTTAGCTGAGAATCGCATTTGAAACGTCAAATAAGCCTAATAAATTTTGGTTAAAAGTACCAAATTCATGCATTTCTAAAGATGGAGAACTATATTGGTCCAAAATTTCAAAGAAGGACTAATTCCAATTTTCACTGAAAGTTAAGAGATCAAAAACATATTAACTTTTTATTTATAAGCAAAACAATTACAAATCGTCTATTCTTCGAGATATTATAGAATATTTCAGTTACAAAGGATAATAACAAAAAATTATAAAGATTACAAAGATAAAAACCACATATTAAATCTCTTTTATGGTAGTATCTGTTAATAAAACTTAAACTAAATATATGATGAACATAGGCCCAATTTCTAGACCCATAAACTTTAGGTCAATTTTTTTCACATGAAATATCCCTCTTTGAGTATCAGGTAGGGGCCCGGATGACCAAGACTGTACAAGTAACTATATAGACTTTAAAGCCAAACAAAGTAAAAAGGTGCCATAGATCTCGATTTCAAATTCAATTTCAAATTTTAAATTTCAAATTCTAAGATTCGTCTAATAAGTAGATCTATGTATGGACAAACTCATGTATTTTGTATTCCTAAATGCATTTAATCAACATATGAACAAACTCTTTAATGCATATTATTATACTCGTCTGGTTAGAGGTTAGAGTATATAGAGAGTCATTTAATGTGTTATTAGACTCAATTAAAAGTATTCACTCAATTTTATTATATTAATTAAAATATTTATGTGATTAAAAGTAAAATATTCACTCATGTAATGTTTTAAGAAAACTATAATATATATATATATATATATATATATATATATATATATATATATATATATATATGACTAGTTTGTTGGTGATGAAAAATTGCAATTCATATGATTGAATTTTTTTCATTCCACCATGTTATCTATACTTAAGATAAATAAGTAATACAATAAACTTTAAAGTAAAAACCAATTATTTCATTTTGACATAAGCGCAAAATTTACTATTTAAAATATTGTATAATCATTAATTTTAGACACCATTACAAACTAAGTTGAAATTTACATATTGATGTGAAAATAAAAAGTCATTTCTTAGCTAAGTCATATGACTTAAGACAAAGAGATTTGTAAGTCCATGAGGTAAGATGGAATTGTTTAAGTTGAAATATGTTGGGAGATTGAGTCGACTAGGCTTAGCCAACATATAATATATTAAGAAGTAAATAAAATTGTGAAATAAATTAAATTAAAAAAATAATCTTTTAACAAAAGAAATAAAGAAAATTATATATATATATATATATATATATATATATATTGTAACGTCCCATTTAATTATTAAGCGAAATTAAAAGAAACATCACACAAAATAGTAATGTCTTGGGGTCCTTAACATAACCCCTACAAACTGGACACACCACGATGCCAACAGAAACCAGATAAAAGTCTAACAAAATGAGAGTAGAATAGTAAAGCATAGAGCAATACATGGGTCGTAGCCCTAAAGAAAACCCATGAAGAAAAGAAACATAAAGTCCAACCCAGATGGCTAAGTAGCGGAATCGCCATTTCCTTGCTAACCGTGGGAACCTCGCCCATCTGCTCCCATCAATTTAAATTGATGATCATCGCAAGAAAGAATAGCCACATACAAGACAACCATACAACAAACAGGGTAAGCTAGAGCCAATAACATTTTCATCATACAGTCAAATATACTTTCACCATCCAATATCCATACAACAACCAAGCATGTTATGACTTTTCAATCAATACACTACGACTCGACTCGACTCATCTGGATACGTATAACCGGGTCGGATTCAGCGGATGCTTGCACTTGTGGTGGATACCTCTGCTCACCCCCGAGCTGCTCACCCTCGAGCTATGTGTTACAAGTGTTACGATGGATCAATTTTCCCTCACCACAAGGTTATCCCTTAATGAATTTCAGGCCTCCTGCTACTCTCACCACAGGAGTCAGTTTGGTCTAGGTGAGACTAACTGACTCCTTAGAGTGTCAGGATGCAACCTTACCTTGAATCCTTACCTAGTTATACAGATGGGGCACCACTATGGACACCCACTAACAGGGGCCATGAAATTACGTCCCGACCACTAAAGCACGACCCTGGGAATCCCACCTAGAGAATCCCAAGGAATTACGCACTGACATAGACCAAACTTCCTTAATCAACCAAACAGATTCAGCATGCATACACACAAATATATACATACATCTCATACAATTTCTCATGATTCATCGCCTTCGTATTCTCAACCAAGTCATACAAACTCCTTATTCTCGAACCTAGAATATGGAACTCCATCTCATATCGTTACCATGCCACGTTGATACCAACCCTTTCATGTCTCATGTCGAATTCATACCAAACTCATCATTTCAATTTCATGAATCATCTCATACAATTTTCATGCTAAGTTCGTACCAACCCATTATTCACAATTCATGATTTACCTCACATATGCATACTCATTTATCTCATACTCTCATCACAATACTTAAATTCAAGCCATACATTCACCAACCAAGTCAAGAAAACAATCACATTGCGCCCTGCCTCGCCCAGCACCTCGTTCATGCCGAAGGATCTCGCCCAGGCGAGGAGGACCCTCGCTCAGGCGAGCTCCCTTAGCCTGGGCGAGAGCTCAACTTCCAGCATAAGGACTTTGCGCGCGTTCTCGCTTAGGCGAGACCCTCCTCGCCTAAGCGAGACGTTCGCTCGCTCAAAACTGTAGTGGGTCGCCTGGGCGATCATTCATGAAGAAATGCTTAGGCGAGCCCCTGTTAACCTCGCCTACGCGAGACAGACTCGCTTGGGCGAGTTTATCAGACTTCGCCACTGTTCCTCTTTGCCATCAACACATATCCATGCCCAAACAGTAATATAATTCATACCATACACTCACAGTGACATATAAGCACGCAAATCATGAACACACCATCAAAACAACCATCATTGTACCAAAACAATAAGGTTCTAGCTTCCCTTACCTGGAAGGTTTAGCAAAGACCCCAACGACACGACCACGAGCACAATAGCTCTAAGGATGAACTATGGGCTGAAAAGGGCAGAACGAAACCAGAAAAACGAAGTTAACTGAGGCTTTTAATCGAAAATACGAAAAGATGGTAAAAGGGAACCAGCACAGCTAGAAAAGACACTTACATGGAGCACAAGTTCCTTTAGCTTAACGTGACAGCGGAAGCAAACCCTAGCGGAGGGGGTTGACGGCTGTAGTTTTAGGTTTTCTGAAAATGAGAGAAAAGTGAGACTTAGGGCAACGAATGGTGATTTTATCTACTGGACCAGCTCTTAGGCCCATTCGCAAGGGCAGCCCCTTACATTTTGGGCAAGAAAGAATGAAACATTTTTAATAGGCCTTACATATATCGAATGTCGAAATCTAATGTATTTTTATTTTGGATGTCGAAATTTGGTTAGTTAATTTTCTTAATTAGATTTCGACATTCAGTACCTTCATATTTAGGGAGTGAAGTCAAAAGGTTATTTTGGAAATTTTTTAAAAAATTGGAGGTGTTGAAGAAACTATTGGAGGTGTAAAGAGAAATTGCCATTGCCAAGCCACATGGTGTGAGCAAGGGAAGGAGTTGCTAGCCTTAAAGATGAACACCTACAAAACAAGCTAACCCACTCCATAGTAAGATTAAGATCTTTAACAATCTTCTTTTCACCAAAATTATCCTTCCTTTGCAATCACATTGAAGCAACTTGAATTTGAAAAAAAAATGAACCTAGTTGTTATAAAGAGGATCACATTTGAAGTTGTAGAGAAGGTTACCATAGAAGAAACACTTCCAAACTAAAGTCTAATATGCTTCTACTAGTGCAATACTTTTTCTGTTAACACTACCCCTCACATTATCCATGACTCAATGCAAGAATAAAAAATAAAATCAAACTTTAGAGCAATTTAGCGAGTAGAAGTGTTAGTAAACAAACATATATAAAGAACGACCTTTTGTACACCCCAAACACAGAATGATATGAATATTAAACACATAAACATACACATTGAGCAAAAATATTAACACTAAAGACACATGTATAAAGAATCAAAAAAATGGTATGAAATTTGAATTTTAAAAAACCTATTCTAAAACTATCAAAAAGGAGAAATTAAGAAAGAATAGTAGTACATTATTGGTGCAAAGTAGCTATAGAGGGAGAGGGGATGTTAAATAAAGCTTGTAGAAATTTGAAAATCTTTTTGTGTAGACATATTACAATAAAAACAAATAACGTAAGGAGTAAGGAAAAGAAGAATGCACAAAAAAAAATTATGTTGGTTCACCTTCACCTGAGGCTATGTCCAGTCTACTAAGCCACCTGCTAAGAAATTCATTAATCAACCTTTGACTAGCAACGAGTATCAACCTTTTCAGGTTATGAGTTCATCCTCTCTAAGAACACGAGTACACACCTTTCCAAGTATCATGTCTCAATCTCCCCCTAGGATAAAGAACCCATAATTACAATAAAGATTCTCTCTCATGTAGGAGAGTCACAATGACACTCATAGGATTCACTTTAGATAGTGAAGGATTTATAATGGTTTCGCTTAACCTAAAATTACTCTCTAACAAGATGGATATGACTGTAAGACCCAGGAAAAATTAATTAATTAAATAATTAATTAATTAATAAATGCGGGTAGAAGGCTCCTTTATGGCATTAATTGTTGTTTAACGTGACGTGGAAAAGTACTAGCTCAAGTGGTTGGGAGTACTTTGGTTGTGTGAGAAGACTTGGCTTCAAGCCCTAAGTATGTCAATTATGTGTGATTATTTTTGTTATTGATTTTTTAAGGATATGTATGAGTATGTAATTAGTGTTGAAAAATATTGTTGATTTGTGAGTATCACCAAATGTGATTTGCCATAGTGGTTGTGCTTTGGCCTTATGAGTGGAAGGTTACGGGTTCAAACCTTGGTGGGCAAAGCATAAGCTTTATTTTTGCTAACTAATAGTTGTGGTATGAATGTGAAGGGGTAAAGAGAAGCCTAGCAGAATGGGGCACTATCTTAAAGGCACCTATAAAAGCCAAAAATTAGGTAAAGGGAAGGGTTTTGGCAGTGTTGGGAATTGGCCTTTGAGAGGAGCACGGGTTTGGGAGAGTGAATTGACAGAAAGGTTTTGGAATCAAAGGGGGTTCTGTCTTCGCAATTATTGAATGGAGGGGAATAATTGAGTTTTCTATTTTGTGTGGATTGAATGAGTATAAAACATGTTTCTGGAGTTGTTGTGCCATTGGATTGTGTCGATCGTGTATCTGAAGCGTTTTGGTATTGGTTTTGGTGAATTGAGAGCGTGTACAGAGGCAAAACCCTGCAAGTCTCGCCCAAGCGAGTCCATCTCGCCTAAGCGAGAATTGCAGAGCTACGTTTCTAGTTTAGAGGACTTGTAGCTCGTCTAGGCGAGCTGTTTTAATGTTGAGCGAGTGATACCTCGCTTAGGCGAGAGTGACTCGCCTAAGCGAGATGGTGACGAGATCAGGTGTGTTGAGCGCGATCTTCCGCCCAGGCGAGGGGGTTTTAAGGTTTGAGCGAACCCGAGTCTCGCCCAGGCGAGATGACCTCGCCTAAGCGAGATGTCTTGGTCCTGTGTGGTGTTGTGCTTGTATTTTAGCCCAAGCGAGATGGGAATGGATGTTTGGGCGAACGTGTGGCTCGCCCAGGCAAGAGGATCTCGCCTTAGCGAGATGGCGTGTTTTGGTTGCTGAGTTAAACTCGCTCAGGCGAGGTGGGCTAGCCTAAGCGAGATTGAGGGTCTAGCTTGGGCGAGGGTTCCCTAGCCTAAGCGAGTTTATGTGATTAACTATGTTTTTATGTGCTTCTGAGTGTGTTTAGTTGTTATACCATGGTTAAATTGTATATGCATGTGTGGTGGTGTGTGGGCTTGAAGGGCTAAGTCCATTAGGGGTCTGGGATGTGCTCGGTGGTTGGACACATGATGGGGATGGAACTGGTTGAGTTCCTGTCGGCTACTAATGGGCGAGGAGTCCTTAGTATGGTGATTGCATGTGTCGGGCGCACGATGGGCAAGGAACTGTGATGTTCCCGTCGACTACTATTAGGCGAGGAGTCCATAGTATGGTGATTGCGTGCGTGCCAGGGTCCAAGTGTGAGACATGGATGTTTTTACTACAAACGAGGAGTCTGTAGGGCAGGACTATGAGCGGGATAGGCTCATAGGGTTGGACCACGAATGAGTCAGTTTTGTGGGAGCACAGGGAAGTCCCAAGACCTAGTTCATGCATATGACTCATGAAGGACTATGAGGTCCTAGTTGGGTGTTTTGGAAATTTTGAGTTTTGTACTTATATTGTTTTGGGTGGGGAAGCATATTTACTTCATATATATCTGTTTATGTTTTATTGTGCATAGCTCACCCTATCTGTGTGTGTGTGGCGATGATCGGATAACTTGTTATCCGGGAGCAGATGATGTGACAGGTGGGCCAGGAGATGCGTAGACTCGGAGCGGGGGCTATCTTGGGATATTTTGTAGATACATATGTATACGTTTACTGTTTTGTTTTTGAGAATATTATGTAAATCCGGCTAGAGCCGTTAACTTTTATTTTAGTTTTTATGAATCATGGATTCCTGGATTTATGGATTTTAATTGTGAAAGTTTTAAAATTTCCCGTGTTTTTGGGAAATAGTTCATAATCAATGTGGAATTTAATGAAATTCGAATTTTAAGTATTTTATATCAGTAATATTCCTTTGGGATGTTACAATGACAATGTATGTTCAGAAAGTATTCTCTCTTTATCTTTTCTCTTTTTTATTCACGAATAGATATGATGATGTTTCAATACTTCTTCTTTTCCTTTCTTATCTTGTATATCTTTTTCATCTAGGTCTTTTTTTATATAGTTGTGCTTGTATCACTTGACCGCGAATGCAAAATATCTTCATATCTTTAGATATCTTCACTTTGGAATTTCTTGATAATCAATCACAGGGTATTGCTTTCACTTAATTATTAGCTCTTTCCTTTCAACCTTTTAACAATTTGAAACATTGTAATTTTGAGGCTTTAATCAGCTAGAAATTCTCTTGTAGTCTTCAATCTGCCAAGTCCTCTTGTTGTCTCGTGATTAGTTGATATTCATATGACAATATTTAGAATTATCAATCAGAGAGAAATTTACTAAAGCAAAAACAACCTTTTAAGTAAGTAAATTTAAGTCTATTCACAAGGGAACAAACTTAAAAAATTTGTGGTGGTATTTTGTAAATAAAATTCATTACTTTAAGTCTGATAACAAACTTAAATTTATGTTTTAAGTCTGTTCAAAGAAGAACAAACTTAAATTTTGCATTTGTTCAGTTTCCCAACAAACTTCAATTTATGTTTTTATGTATGCTAATTCTCTAAAAGACTTAAATTTATGATTTAAACTCTCACATTCGTGGTGCCACCCACAGATTGCAACTTTCTCCTACCCACACGAATTGCCATTTACATCCCTTCTCCCCTCCAACCGACGATGTCCACTTCCAGCAACATACTAATAGGCAAATAAGGACGAAATTTTAAGTACAAGTGTTTTTTAGGCCAAGAAGGGGGGTTGAATTGGTTGTTTTGCAAAAAACTTTAGTCTTTTAAAGTTTAAAACTCTTTTGAACAAAATGAAGTTGACCACAAAATTGGAGAATGTATCAGTTTTGGAACATACATTTTAACTAGTTGAAATATCAAAATATCATTTTGATATTTTGATAGAGAATTTTATAGTAAACGCATAAAACACTCAAATTACAAACTTGATTGATGTGATTATCAAGACCAATCAAACTAATTCCAAATGCACCGGATTATTAACTTATGCAATTACCCAAGAAATATTGTTAAAGATCAATTAACTTTGATTTCTTGATACAAACAACTTTGAAAAAAATAAACTGCTAAAACTTAAATCAATGCACATAGATATTTATACTGGTTCACTCCAATGGAGCTACATCCATATGATCAAGACAACCTTAGCATGATCTTCCACTAAACATGAGAATTTACACTATTCTTACCCTTGCATTCTTGTAAACATAAATCACACTACCTAATTTCTTGAATCACACAAGAAACACCAAAATGTACAACAAGAAATACTCTTGTAGACATGGACTCACATAAGAAACACCACAAGTGCACAAGAAATATCAACCCTGAACGATGACTCTCCCTAACCAACCAAGAACCTTTCTTCAATGCATAAACCAAGAGCAATCAGAACTCCAACACTCCAAGTTGATCACGAAACAACAGTACAACTGACTTCTTCAAAGAGAAAGAGATTTTTCAGATTTTCCCAAGTGATTTTGCGGTAAAAACATATATCTCTTTTTTTTTTCCCAAAAAAAAGACAATCTTTATAGCTTGTTAATTAACATATTGAACTCGTTGGAAATACTTTTCAATCTATTGATTTCACTTACTTTAAGTGAAATAAGCCGATTGATTATTATTCCAGTCGATCAAATATGTTGTTTGTAACATCCCTACCAGATATTACAAATTTAAATAATAAAATAGAGAAATAATACGTTAGCATCATTTATTAAAACATCATTTCCTAAAAACGCAAAAAATTTAAAATTGTATTACGTCATCAATAATACCTTAAATACAAATTATATAAAACTCAATTATATAATCCGAGTCTGGTAATTTAAAAGTTTACAATTGATTCAAAAACATAATAAAAACTTTGATAAACTCCTTTCCCAACTAGCCTAGCTCTGGCTCTATGTCTCACCAGATCCACCTGCAACGTCATCTGTTCAAGTGTACCGCGTACACGATCATCGCCAAGCACAAGTAGATAGGGTGAGCTAACAAGAAAATAAGTCATATATACAAGCACATACGTACCATAAACACACCAAAGGAAATTTATCCTTTGATTCCATGCCACATGGCCATAACCATGTCAACCGTGTTCTATGTCTTCTGATGAGAATCTCAAGATGTCTTGCTGCAAGACCTATCAGCCACAACGGATAATGCACGTGCAAGAAACCATGTTACTGATCACACATCGTAACGCCAAGTGGAGTTCCCAATACGAATAACATTCGTAACATCCTAAGACTACCAAACTTGTTGATTTTATATCAAGAAGGGCAACCTATCTAGACCCACTGTACACGCCACAACATGCACACTCACAGCGACAACACTTGCCAACCTGAGCCACAACTAAAGAGTTCCTCGTGTTCATCTGCCATATCGTGCCACAACTAAAGAGATGCCATTCTGAGTCACAACTCAAGGAAAGCTATGTGCTTAGCCCCTATCCCGAGCCACAACTCAAGGGATACGTTCTGAGCCACAACTCAAGGAACACCAGCAAGCCAACCTTCAAGATATCACCAAAACCTTGTAGATCACGTACCACCAAAACAAGCAAAGTACCTTTGCCTCACAGTATCGCCTGACGCAACACGCGAGTCGCCAGGCGCAACAGGCCTCCAGATCGTCTGGCGAGGAACGCGTGCCGCCAGGCGCCAAGCGCCTCATCCCTCACTATCTCTGCAACTATCGCCTAGCGAACGATCTCTGCCCCCAGGCGCCATATCAGTATTTGCACAATACAAAGTCAGGTTTAGGTTCAGGCTCCCTTTCTCACACCTTCTCATACATATTCCCTCAACCAGTTAAATTGCCATATCCTTGCAACATAAAAGTGCCTACAATACCCTACCATCATCATAATTATCAAGTCAATTACTTCCCAATTAACATCAATTTGTCTCGTAGTATCAATCCCAAAACTTTCCAACCTTAACACCTATTCAGACTGTTCCATTCAAATTAACCATCAATTACACAAAATCCATGGCGTTTCAACATCAAATCATTCATTAACAGTTAAAACTGCTATTCCTCCCAATCAGAATCAACTCAGAACCCCAAAATCATCAAAATCGAACCAAAATTGATTCGCATCGTTTGGCGGGTGTTCATCATCGCTAGGCAATTCAACAAAACCTAGAAAATTGGGTGCTCAGGGATGTGTCGCCTGGCGATACAGGACTTCATCGCCAGGTGATTCCTCATAGAAACCCAGAAAACACTCAATAATAGCATGAGTCGTCTGGCGGCTACTCGTAGCCCGCCAAGCGGTTTCTGGAATTTTTCCAGAAACACAAACATTGCAGAATTAACAAATTAAGAGCATCTAGTTAACATACATTTCATGCAATTTAAATGATACATTAAGAATAATGATTCCAGCTCCCTAACTGGGTTTCCTTTGCTTAAAATTGGACCAATGTTAAGGTTCTTGATGATCTCCAATGGCCTCCCCTTTACTCTCCAATCAATAGCTCTTAATCTCTCTGCAACTCAACTTTGGTGCTCTGAAACTTTGCAGCCCAAAAACCTCACAACAATGCAGTGTGGTTCTCTCCTCTAATTCCCTTCTCTCTCACCACTACCACCCAATAATTACGCCATTTACTCACCAAAACGAAAATTAATTAGCAATGAATTACTATTCAATGACCATAATTTAGTGGTTTTGCAGCCCTCCTTTCTGCACATCTAAGGTGGCTAGGGTTTCTCTGCCCTTTCACCTTCACGTCCAAAGGAATTTCGGCAAAAAGAAAGTTTATTTTGGATTCACCAAGGTTTGAACCCATAACCATGCCAATGTTAATTCCATGCACAACCATTCCACCAATCCATGTTTCAAGATAATTCTTAAAACTCTAAGTTTATATTACCATGCATCATGATCAAACATATTATTAAAATAAATCAAATAACACATACATGTCTCATGGATTTGGAATGCGGAAAACTCTTCTAAGGTGAATGTGGCATGCTAAAACAATATGTAATATTTTTCATTTAGTAATTATTTTTTGTTAATGTGAACCATGTTAGTGTTAAAACAAAATGTTAGTTTCTTTGTAGGGGAAAGAATCATGGAAAACTATTCTGACTCTGGCATATTAGAGTGTTGGAGTTGTGCATGGGTAGATAAATGTTAGTAATGAAATGATGGTTTAAGCCAAGAAGGGGGAGGGAGTTGAATTGGCTATTTAAAACTTTTTCAAAAGCGTAAAACCCCTTTTGATTGAATCAAATAGACAACAAAATTTGAATGCAAAAGGTGTAGGACAATACACTTTCAACTGGTCAAAAATAAAAGCAATAGGTTAATTTGTTCATACAGCCATGAATCAGTTGATTAAAATGTCAAAACAATCAGCTAACATTCTGGGAAATTATGCATAATGCAAATTTCACGAATTTCACTAAAAGAAATACTTTCTTACACGCGATTCGTTCCAAATAGTATATCTAACAATGTTACACTATCAAATTACACAAAAATGCTTTCAAACACAACAAAGAATGACTTGCGTTGTTTTCTTGAGATTTTAAAGTGAGTGAGATGAAGGAAAGAGAATTGGACAATTGTTTTTATACTGGTTCACTCAATGACAGAGTTACATCCAGTTTACCAAGACAATCTGAACCTGATTTCCACTATTATCAAAAGTTTTACAAATCACAAACCAAGATTACACTTTTGAATAATAGAAAACACCATGATTTTTGACTCACATAGAAATCTCAACCATAACCTTGTAAGAATCACTATTACAAACCTGAAGGTGGCTCTCCCTAGCCATCTAATCTCAAGTTCGTCAAGCTTATATCAAGTCAAAATGCCTTCAAGATCAACCAAGATCTTCAATCTTCACCCTACAACTATGTGATTCAGAGAGAGAGATTTTTCCAGTGATGAATGACAAGTTTTTGCGCTCAAAAACTCAAAATCGTGTCTCTGCTCTCTAAAACACAACTTACATAGTCTAGTCTTAAGTGAAATCAATCGATTGAATTTTTCATACATTCTGTTGATTTCATTTTACTTAAATGAAATCAGTTGATTGAAAAACAATTCAATTGATTGAATATATTCATATCAAAAACTATATACAACAAACCTTTTAACATGTTGTATCTAGGTTGTTCTTTGTCTACGAGGCATGGTGTATCTAGGTTTGGCTCTTACTAGCAAATATAAGTGCAAATGCATGATGATTATACACGTATTTATAGAATCAAGGTGTTGATTATTAAAATTAGTCAATTAATTTACATATATATCATGGATTCAATGCAGTACCTGGAATCAAAGCCAATTAAATATAATGGAATCAATATCTGATCATAAAGCATGATGTTTCCTAGGCATCCTTCGTGCTATCCACTCAAAATAATTCATAATAGATGCATGCACAATGGAAATCATGCAATAAAAGTGCTTTATGGTTAATGCAATATGAAAAGTTGGTTTTAGCTAATGCACTAGTTGTTATTTACTACTACTACTACTACTACTACTACTACTACTACTACTACTACTACTACTACTACTACATTCCAAATAAAGTCACGTGATGAGTAATTTGACTAGGTCAATCAATTAAAATCAATTTGAGAACATCCACATCAGTATAAGTGAAATCATCACATAAAAATATAGAGTCATTCAATTAAAAATGCACCAGGTTACACAATTTGAAAGCAGCGCCAATTTAAATGAAATCTATGTGTTGGTTTTGCAAATTTAACAAACTAAAAATTTAAGATTGCACAAAATTCATGGTACGATAGTTTACGTAAAATTTATGTATTATTTTGTGAAAAATAACATATTATAAACATGTCAGATCACACATTATGCATATTTTGACAGTTTAAGTGAAATTTATGTGCTGATTTTGCAAATTCAACAGATTGGAATCCTAATAGTTCACATTTTTTGCAGAATTTATCACTTTAAAAGCAACAAGCACATGATCCAATAAAATTAACAAACCAAACAAATATCAACACACATTCTTCATATCTAGAACACCTAATTCAGTTATAAGATTGTTGAATCTATCACGTGCAATTTTAGTGAATAAGTCAGCCAATTAGTTTTTACTTTTCACAAACTTGATTTCACTTTCACCTTTTTGAACATGACCCCTTATGAAATGATGTCTGATTTCAATGTGTTTAGTTTTAGAATACTGGATTGGGTTTTTAGTTAGGTTGATTGCACTTGTAATATTACCTTTTCTGACTTGACACCAAAATCTATGAGTTGATGCTTTAGCCAAATTATTTGTGCACATCCATGTCCAGCTGCTATGTGTTGGCACAAGCAAGCTTGAAAGCAAAAGATTGGTAAAGCCATGTGCATGAAGAACTTAAGTGTTTGATGAAGATTGATGAAGATCCTCTTAAAGATTAAGTTTTAGTGTGTTAAACCTGTATATAACATGTTAAATGTAATGTGTTAGTGTTATACATTGTTGATAGGCTATATGACATAGGTTATATGTCTTGTGTGCCTTAGTATGTCTCTTTTAATATGTTAAAATGGGTTTTAATAGGTTAAAAGACTTGTTGTATATAGTTTCTGGTATGAATGCATTCAGTTAGTTGAATTATTTTTCAATCGACTGATTTCACTTAAGTTAGGTGAAATCAGCTGACTGTACGAAAAATTCAATCAACTGTTTTCACTTAAACCAGATATATAAGCTGTGTTTTTCGCGAGTAGAGGTGCGAATCTAAGTTTTTATGAATGAAATCATGTTATTCATCTCTGGGAAGCGTTCTCTCTCTGCAATACACAACTGCAACTCGTGTTTTGAAGATCTTGGTTGATCTTGGTTGATCTTAGGTGCATTTTGGCTAGTGAGTAGCTTGAAGAACACATCTATGGTTGGCTAGGGACAACCACCATCAGGTTTGGATGTTCTTGTGCCTTTGGATGGTTTGCCTAATGCGATTTCAGGTCTGCAAGTGTTATTCTTGTAGGTTGTGTCTAGATTTTTGTGAGTCAAAAATCTTGTGTGTTTGTGTGTTTAAAAGTGTAATCTTGTTGTGTGATTTGTAAAACTTTTGAATATAGTGTAAACCAGGCTTAGGTTGTCCTGGAAAACTGGATGTAGCTCTATGATTGAGTGAACCAGTATAAAAACAGTTGTGCATTCTTCTTTCCCTCATCTCACTCTCTTTGAAACTCTTTAAAAACTCAAGAAAAACCAAGATTTTTTATCTTTGGTGTGATTTAAAGCGTTCTTGTGTAGTCTGAGGCTTTATACTTGTTATAAATACTGATTGAAACATGTTTTGTATGTAAAAGATTCTTGTTTGAGTTGAATTCGCGAATTCTGCATTCTGCATAATTCTCCAGTATTTTAGCCGACTGATTTGTCTTTTTAATCGACTGTTTCATATCATCAAGAACAATTTATTTTGTTGTTTTATATTTTAATCGACTGAAAGTGTACTGGTCTGCTACATTTACATCCAAACTTTCCAGTCTATTAGATTCAATTGAAAAGATGTTTAAGCTTCAAAAAAGTTTTATAAAGCCAATTCAACCCCCCTTCTTGGCTAAACTCACCATTTCAAAACTAACAACTGGTGTCAGAGCAAGGTTCTTGAAAGGTATTCAAGTTGATCAAAAATCTTTTTGAAATGGCTAAAAGTAAACTCCCTTTTGCCGAAGGTGCCTCTATTCATAGACCACCTATGTTTTGTGGCCTAAACTATTAGTTTTGGAAAATAAGGATACAAATTTTCATTGAATCTATAGACAAAGGAATTTGGGATGCAATAGTTAATGGACCATATGCTCCTAAATGTGTTGTTGAAAATAAGCAGGTGGACAAGCCTTGGAGTGAATGGAATGATGAAGAAAGGAGAAGAGCTCAATATGATTGCAATGCCAAAAACATCATCACTTCATCTTTGACCATGGATGAATTTTTTAGGGTCTCCCAATGTAATAATGCAAAGGAAATATGGGATGTCCTAGAGGTTACACATGAAGGAACAAATGAAGTGGAGAGAGTAAGGAAGCATGCCTTGATTCAAGAATATGAGCTTTTCAAGATGCAAAAAGGAGAGTCCATAGCTGAAGTGCAAAAGAGGTTCACTTACATAGTCAACCATCTTATGGGTCTAGGCAAAGAATTTGACAAAGAGGAGTTAAACATCAAAGTGCTTAAGTGTCTTGATATTAATTGGTAACCAAAGGTGATTGCCATATCTGAATCCAAGGATTTATCCATCATCACAACAATTGCACTGTTTGGTAAGCTTAGAGAGCATGAGATTGAAATGCAAAGGCTAAGTGAGCTTGAAACAAGTGAGAAAAAGGTAAAATCCATAGCCTTGAAGGCTAGCTCTAAGAAGAGTGATGAAACCGAGGAAGAGGTTGTTGAATCTACTGACAATGAGAACTTGAATCTACTAGTCAAGAAGTTTGGAAAGTATCTCAAGAGGAAAGGCAACAAAGGTAATCAAAGGAGGTACAATTCTAAACAAAATGATTCAAGTAATTCTTCCAAATTCTCATGTTATAATTGTGGAAAGCAAGGACATATCAAGATTGAATGTCCTAATGTTAACAAAGAGAAGGAGAAGGTTGATGACAAGAAAAAGGAGAAAAAGGGCAAGGAAAGGTGTGCCTACATAGGTTGGGAGGACAATGATGATTCAACAAGTACTTCATCTCAAGAAGGAAGTGAGGAAGCAAATCTATGCCTCATGGCCAGATATGAATCATCTTCATCAAGCCAAGTAAGTTCCTTGTCATATAAGGATAAGAATGACTATTAATAATTGTTGCATGACTTTGAAGAGTTGCATAGTGAGGCAAACAAAATGGTTTTCATGAACAATTTGTTAAAAGGATTAAATAGCTGGCTAGAAAATAGAGTTAGCCAACTAGAATCAGAAACAGTCAACTTAAAAACTGATTTCGAACATTTGGAAATGATTTACAGTAATTCAGTCGATTGTTCTGAAAAACAACTGGCTAGAAAACCTTGTGAAAACTGCACTACTTTGAAAAATCAAGTGAAATATCTTTTGAAAACTTGTGCAAAGTTCACAAGAGGAAAAACAAATCTAGAAGCTGTTCTTGGCTCTCAAAATTTTGTTTTTGGAAAGGCTGGACTTGGTTATACACCTATCCATGAAAAGTTCTCTAGTTTCTTTTCCAAGAGTGAGCCAAATGCTATGCCCTTCATTTCCTGTAACTATTGTATGAAGAAAGGTCATATTCTTAAGAGTTGTCATGTTAGAAAGTGTGATGTACCTAAGGGAATTATGAAATGGATCCCAAAAGGATCTAGAAAGGCATAACCATATTGGACCCAAACTATCAAATGGTATCATGTAACACTATGTTGTTTTGCAGGTCATAAAACAAGAAAAGAAGGATCTATGGTACCTAGATAGTGGCTGCTTAAGGCATATGACAAGAGATAAGACCAAATTTGCAAAGTTGGAATTGAAAGAAGAAGGATTTGTAACCTATGGAGACAACAACAAAGGAAGAATCCTTGGAAATGGAGTCATAGGCAATGGATCCTCTTTCAACATCAAGAATGTGCTGCTGGTAGAAGGGCTCAAACATAATTTGATAAGTATAAGTCAATTATGTGACAAAGGCTTTAAAGTGATGTTTGAACCAAATAATTGCTTGATATATGATGCACATGGTAGAATTGTTTTGATAGGAAAAAGAGTCAACAATATATATATATACTTGATCTGCATCATGCATCATTTAACATCCATTGTTTGCTTACAAAAGAGGATGACACTTGGTTATGGAATATAAGACTTTGTCACATAGACATGCAGCATTTTAATTGGCTAAACATAAAAAAAATTGGTTGAAGGACTACCAAAACTCAAGTTTGAGAAGGATAGAGTGTGTGAAGCATGTCAAAAAGGAAAGCAGACCAAGGTCTCTTTCAAACCCAAAAATGTTTTTCAACTTAAAGACCTTTAGAGATGGTTCACATGGATCTATTTGGTCCATCTCGAACCATGAGCCTTGGTGGAAATCTTTATGCATTAGTCATAGTAGATGCTTTCTCTAGGTACACATGGGCTCTGTTCTTAGCTGCCAAAAATTACACTTTTCATGCTTTTAAAAGACTTGCCAAGATACTTGAAAATGAAAAGAGTTCCAAGATAGTGTTTATTCGAAGTGACCATGGTGGAGAATTTCAAAATGAAAGGTTTGAACACTTTTGTGAAAAGTATGGCATTAAACATAATTTTTCTGCACTAAGAACCCCACAACAAAATGATGTTGAAAGGAAAAATAGGTCACTTGAGGAACTAGCTAGACCTATGTTAAATGAGAATTACGTATCTCACAATGGATAATCAAGGATGACGTAGTTCTTAAAAAACTATTTGGAAATGTTGATATTTTTATATTTTTAAAATTTTATATGTTTTTTGGTATTTTTTAATTATTTAAAAATCAATGTCACACAATGCGAGCGGCCGGACAGACCCTAAAAGAGAAAGGAAAGAAAACATTTTTTCATTTTTTTAAATTTTATAATTTTTTATATTTTAATATTACGAAAGCACAAGTTTAGTGTGAGAAAAAGTGATTTATTAGAAGGAAGTGAGGTGAAAGTTTAAAAAGTGTTAAAAAAATTAAAATAAAAGTCCAGAACAAAAAGTAAAACCAAAAAAGAGAAAATAAAAACTATAGGTGTGCAAGATAGTAAAAATGTGGTGCAGAATGTAGTCATTGGAGGTGTGTGTAGTGAAATATGGATTGTAGTAAGTAATGAACTTCCAGCCCATAATGAATAGAAAACAACGTATGTGTGAATAGCAAAAATGAGGGGAGCAACAAATGGATATAATTGGCCCAATACAATGAACTCATGGGAGTATAAAAATTAACATAGGAGGTGCGCGGGTAAAAGCTGAAAAATGGATTGAAAATACAGAAAAGGTGTAAACAATGAAAATTAGGTTGCAGTTAGTAAACAAGGACCAAACACACAAAAATAATTATGCAAACATAGGAGGTGCAAATATTAAGGTGGAAGGTGCACGGAGAAAAATAAAGGGTCAGATCCAATTTGTTTGAAAAAGAAAAGAAACCCTAATTAGAACTAAAGTCTTTCTTCACTTCACCAACGATAGCCCCTTCTCCATTGCCTCGAGCCACCAAGTTCTTTTCTTTCATGGCAGCCTCTTCTTCTCGACACCAAGACCCTGTCACTTATCACTGTCCACCAAAACGCCCTCCATCTTTGCTTCACCACACCACCACGTAGTTGGCTCACCGGTGACGCCAATTGACGCTGGAGACATCGACCTCCTTCGCAAAACTCAACGATTTCATTCTCACACACGCGTTGAAACCTATCCCCGAGAGATCGTCACCTCGATGTAACCAGCCAAAGACGCCATCGACGATAATGACGTCCACCATGGACCTCAACGATGAGAGCCTAGGGATATGTGACCTTCACGACGACAGCGATGTTAGGCGCGACTCGAACTACTTCCACGCGAACCCCAGGGCCACTGCCATTAGTGCGCGTCCTCCCTCCTTTGTTCATCTCTCTGCTATGATTGGATGTGGCTGATTAGGGAATATGAGACTTGCGTGTTTGGCATTGGAATTGGGGTTTCAGTTCTCTTTTTTTATATTTTTTATGCAGGTGTGAGATGAAGATAATGGTGAGCGAGTAAGCAAAGATAAAAGTACATGTGAAGATGTGTTCTGCAAAATATAACTATTTGTGGTTTTTTGTGTGTTTAGGTTTGGTTTGGCAATTTCTTGTAGGTGAGCGATGAAGACGAGAATGAGGGTGGTTCAGGTTCAATGCAGGAAGATGAGAAATGGGGATTGCGTGGCAGTGATGATGGTTTTTGTCTTCTCTATCAAGAAGACGAAGGTTGGTGATAATGGATAAAGTGGGATTGATGGTTTCGTGCGTGTTGGATAGAGATGATGATAGTGATTCAAATGAGTTTGAGAGTGAGAAATGGTGATGAAGGAATTGGAAAGGAGAAGGTTATGAATGGATTATGATGTGTTAGAGCGTGGAAGGGAGTAAGCATAATAACAACAATGCTCAATTCAAACCAGTTCAATGCATACATTCACAAGCATCATAAGCATCATTATTACACAAAGCTAACAAAAGTTAAGTAGTTAAAGAAATTTACCTTGATATTATTAAAATTAAAACTAAAAAAAAATAGAAAAGATAAAATAAAAATAAACAAGATAAAGAGAACAAGATTAAATAAAATAAAACAAGATAAAATTAAATTAAATTAAATTTAAAATGAGATGAAAGTAAAAGTAGGAATATATTTTCCTCCTCTTAATTATTTTTTATGTCAATTTTTTATTTCTTACCCGGACAAAATTGAGTGTTGATAGTTGCCCCTATTTACTTAGATTTTACTAATAATATGAATAATTGAGTTTTCATAATATCATACTAAAGGATAAGTAAAGATAGAAACACTAATTTCGCCCGGGTTTCAAATGGGGAAAAGGGTGAATAAAAACTAATTCAAAGAGATGTGATGACCAATTCTATGAAGAGGGCGGGATCTGAAAAAAAATGGATTCAACCATTCCTAAGAAAAAGGTCTTATCCAAAAGGGAAGAAAGAAATCACTGACCATTCTTTTAGAAAGGGTTGTGATGCTAGACAAGCTTTGATTTTTTTTGTGATGCCAGACAAGCTTTTTTTTTTTAATTTTGAAATTCTCCCTTTTTTTAGATTTTGTTTTTGAAAATATGAATATTATTTAGATTTTGATTCTTTTTCGAAATTTTGAAATTTTATTTTATTTTATACGTGGATGAGACCATTCCGAAGGGGAAGGTCCCTATCTGAAAGGATTTCGTGGCCATTAACAAGAAGAGGGCCCTGACCAAAAGAACGATTGAGCCAATCCCAAAGAGAGGGCTTAGATGAAAAGAAATCGATGACCATTCCTATGGAGATGATCTCGATCCTATAAAGAAATCAATGACCATTGCCTCGTAGAGGACCTTGATGTAAAGAAATCGATAATCATTGCCTTGTAGAGGGCCTTGATGCAAACATAAGGAAATCAATGATCATTCCATTGGTGAAGGCTTTGATGTGACAAAGAAATCAATAATTGTTCTCATGAAGGTTTTAATCTAAGAGGATCTAATAACCATTACCAAGTAGAGGGTCTCAGTCCAAAAGAGAAAATGATTCACCCAATCTCACAAAGGAGGCCTATATGTAACAAGGTGGATTCGACCATTCCCAAGGAAAGGGTCTATATCTATAATGATTTGGTGATCATTACTACGTAGAGGGTCTCGACGTAACAAAGTGGATTTGACAATTCCCAAGGAGAGGATTGTTGTCTTAATGGAGAACCTCGACTTGACCATTCTCAAGGAGAATGTCGTTGTCATAAAGGATAACCTGGACTTGGCCATTCTCAAGGAGAGGGTCGTTGTCCAAAAGGAGAACCTGGACTTGACCATTCTCAAGGAGAGGGTTGTTGTCCGAAAGGAGAACCTGGACTTGACCATTCCCAAGGAGAGGGTCGTTGTCCGAAAGGAGAACCTAGACTTGACCATTCCCAAGGAGAGGGTTGTTGTCCGAGAGTAGAATGTATGGACCTGACCATTCCCATGGAAAGGTCGTTGTTCGAAAGAAGAACACAAGAACTTGACCATTCCCAAGGAGAGGGTCGGTGTTCGGAAGGAGAACCTGAAGATGATTTTTATGTGTTGGCAAACATCATGTGAATGCTTAACATTGGTGAAATTTGTACAAAATATTTGCACTTATTGAATTTTTTCAAATTTTCTCTTTTTAAACGACTTTTTTATTTGACTTTCATTGATTTTCATGATGTGTGAGATGTGATATGGTGAAAGTGCATGATAATGACGAAACATGTCAAAGGGAATCTCTTGCACTTTCGTTTTTTGCATTTTCTTTCTCTTACATTTGTGTAGTACCCAAGTTGTGTGACACTTGTGTAGAACTCGAGAAAAAGAAAGCGGAAAACAAAATAAAAGAGAGTCAATTTTCCAAAATGGTGAATATGCACATGATAGTGGAAAACAAAGAGAAAGAAGAAAGAAGACATTCTTCTTCAACATGAAAGCAACATTTTGCCTAGACTATTAGAAACAAGATAAATTTAAAGTCTCATAGTAGAGGCATCACAAAGCTTGTGAGAGAGAACATAAATCCTAATTTTCAAATGCATGAAATTTAAAGTTTAAATTTTACATTTGAATTTTGAGTTCAGAGACAACAAAGCCTCACTAAGAGATAACAAAGTAAGCCACGTGTACGAACTTGGGGAAACCATGTTTTGGTCATGTAGTGCGGTAAGTGTTGCAATTTTAAGAAGTTAGATTTCTCTTAAATTTTACCATATTTTTTGTATACTATTTTTTTTTTCTATTTTTATTATGAAGAGATCTTTGATTTTTTTTTTTTACCCCAATAGCATGGTTTTGTTTTTTAATTTCCCAGGCAGCACATTGTTCACATTATTTATCCTAATAGCATGGTTTTGTTGGTAGGTGAGAATTCGGTCCCCTGGGACACGAATTCTAGCCTACAAAAAATAATTTTTTTTTGAATCCTAGTCAGAATTCAGTCCCCAGGGACCCGAATTCTGAACTGGGTTTTTTATTTTATTTTTTTTCAAATAAATAAGAATTAAGATTTTTTTATTTTTTTGAATAAAATATTTTTAAGAGTTAATTTTTTTGTGTGAAAAATGTTGCATTGGAAGTTAACATTTTTAAAACAAAAATAGATTTAATATTGTGTTTTTAGTTATTTTAGGTATTATTTGAAACAATGAAAAAATAAATTATTTTTTTTGGCTTTTTGAATTTGTTGATTTTAAAATAGATTTTGTATTGTGTAGTAAGTTATTTTATGTGCAATTTGAAAATATAAAAGTCAATTTAATTTTTTTTTTTACTTTGTTGATTAATTTTCTTTTTATAAGTGATTTTGGAAAAGAAATTATGAATTATAATAGAGGTAACTAAAGTAAAAATAATTAATATATAATTTTTAATGTGGTGTTGTATTATTTATTTTTTAATGTTTATTAAATATTTTAAATTAAAAAATTTGGTTGAAGTACGAATTTATTTTTTATTTATATATTTATATTTTGATTTGTTTATAAGAATTTTATTGATAAAATATTTATTTTTACACAAAAATAAATAATGTAAAATTTATTGTTAGAATTTATAGTAGGTATTAAGTTTAAGGAAAATGATATATTAACATCCATTTATTGAGAACTTCTCTCACAACCTGAACGTAACATTGTCACTTTCTATTTTTTTTAATCTTTTTCAATTTTCACGTTGGTTCTCTTTGGAAGGAAGCGAGAAGAGAAAAAACAAAAGGTTCAAATGCAAATTGGAAGAGAAAAAGCAGAAAGTGTGAAAGGATGTGTGAAACCACTGTGCAATATTTTTGCTTACCCATGGCTACATAAGTCCTAACTTATGGTATACATTTTGAACATGTGTGAAAGGATGTACAAAACTTATTTCAATTTTCACTCTCTTCATTACCAGTGAGGAGTATATGTTGGTGAGTCAAGGAATAAAATTTTTGTAATTTAATTAACAACATATGAATTCATTCTCTTACTATGTGCCAACCCGTGACTTAATAAATGCTAACCCAGGTGCAAAACTTTGCACATGAATTTTTTCTTTCTTCAATAACTTCAATAGTGGCACTTTCATGCCTTGAGTTCATATGATAAAGTTAAATCTTCATACTCATATTCCTTCAAGTAAGTCTAGTTTGCCCCCTCTTTGTTGTTTAGAAAAGGAAAATAAAGGTGTTTATATTTCTTCTTCACTACCAGTGTGTAGTATTTTTGCTTACCCATGGCTACATAAGTCCTAACCTATGGTATACATTTTGAATATGTGTGAAAGGATGTACAAAACCTATTTCAATCTTCACTCTCTTCATTACTAGTGGGGAGTATATGTTGGTGAGTCAAGTAATGAAATTTTCGTAATTTAATTAACAACATATGAATTCATCCCCTTATTATGTGCCAACTCGTGACTTAATAAATGCTAACCCATGTGCAATGCTTTGCACATGAATTTTTCTTTCTTCAATAACTTCAATAGTGGCACTTTCATGCCTTGAGTTCATATGTTAAAGTTAAATCTTCATACTCATATTCTTTAAAGTGAGTAGTGAGTGTAGTTTGCCCCTCTTTGTTGTTTGGAAAAGGAAAATAAAGGTGTCTATATTTCTTGTTCACTACCACTACGCAGTATTTTTGCTTACCCATGGCTACATAAGTGTTAACCTGTGGTATACATTTTGAACATTGTGAAAGGATGTACAAGATAGGAATTTGAATAGTTCTCTTGGGTGTTGATGCCAAAGTGTTCCATGTCAAAGCATTGACAAGTCTTGTCCAAATTACAGGGTGAGAGTAAATTTCTGAATTAAATATCTTCCTTGGCACATTATGACAAGGGTAATATAATAAATCAGCCTTGGCACCTCTCAATAAGGTTGACAAGTCTTGTCAAAATTAGAAGGTGAAGTGAGACCATTTATTTCAAATATGCGTTAGCTTTTACAGTGGTCAAACTAAATTTCTTAATTGACACGTTATCCCAATTGAAGTATCTGTCACTTTTACAAAAGTAATATAATAAATCAGCTTTGGCATCTCCCAATAAAGTTGACAAGTGTTGTCATAATTAGAAGGTGCAAGTGGGGCCATTTATTTCAAATATGTGCCAGCTTTTATAGTGGTGACAATAAATTTCTGAATTGGCACATTATCTCAATTGAAGTATCTATCACCTTTTAGAAGAGTAATATAATTAATCAGCTTTAGCACTTCCCAATAAAGTTGACCAGTCTTGTCATAATTAGAAAGTGCAAGTGAGGCCAGCTTTTACAGTGGTGAGAGTAAATATCTTTCTTGGCACGCTATCTAGGTGAAAGTAGTCAATTCTATTTAAGGTTATGGTTCCTTGGTTTGAAAGTTGTGGAGTGCTCTAGTATAATAAGTAAAAATGGTTTTATTTGAGGAGTTGAACGCATATAAGTCCTTTAATGCTGCTATTGATTTCGAAGATGGAAGGTTCTCTTTATGTAGATTTCCAAATGGCGTTACTCTTAACCATATGTGCATCATCATAAGAAGTCATTTGATAGGACCATCTGAGCCCCTACTAAGCCATCTGTGGTACCATATCTCTGCTGAATTTGTTGTGAAAGGCATTGATGAATTTCTTTTTGTAAGGAGTGACGAAGATCTTCAACATGCCATTCATTGGCACTCAATGATGGTCCCAACGACGTTAATATTTTTTTATGTTAACTTCATGAAAGTTGAGAAGTGTGACAACTTTGTATGTTTTAACATTGAACTTATTGAGTTTATCTAAAGAAATTGTTGTTCGCTATTTAGCAATGAGGCATTTGGAATGATTAAGTTTTTTCATTACTAATCTTCGAAATTGTGTTAAACACAGTAAACTCTTACAAACACCAAAACACGACCTATTTCATATGCAATAAAATATTAAACTACATCTTTGTCCTTTTAATCACCGTAGTGGTGTCCAATTTCACACCGTGGTCGACGCTTGTTTTTGGTGGGGTTCCGCCTACGCACTTCAGGTATAGGTTCTTCTACATGTGAAGGATGTGGTTCGTGTTCCTCCTCGGTTTGATGATCATCATTTGCAACAGATGATGATGTTTCTGCATATGGATTGTGGACGTAGTAAACTGAGTCTTGTTGAGGCTGATCCAATCCTTGTAAGAAATTTGTACTTTGGGGATATGTACGTAACCACCGTTGTGCAGAAGGTGGTGTTTCAGCATAAGTTGCAAACATACTTCGTATGCTTAGTTCCGAGTTTGAAGAAACTGAATTCTTTATTTCCTCCATACTTGGTGGTGGAGTGTTGAAGTCATGCATAATTTGTTATGGTGGAGGTACATTTGCCGATGTCGATGCACGATGCATTCTAAGATCATTTAACATTTATGGAACTGACAAATACAAAAATGAGTGTGAAATGTACCATGACATGTACTCCATTGTGTGTTGAAGTGGCCCAAGCATCGGTAATCCATTCAACGTTAGGTCACATCGGTTATTCCAAACCTTTATCCATTGTGCATGTCTAGTAACCCAGTTCTCATCTTATCTCCCCCTTATGTCTAATTTATGTAGATGATCAAGGTTGTTGGGTTCTTCAGGGATCTCTTGTGATAGTCGAAATTGTAACTTCACCCTGTCCGACTGGTGCCACCCCACAATGGCAAAACAAATTAAAGTTGTGCATGACGTCCATAGTGCTTGGTCCCGATATGCTTCAACATCAATAATAGAGTCCAAACCCTCATAAAGAACCCAAATAAACTACAACAATAATAAAAAATGTTAGTCATTCATTTATAACCATTTATCGATATAGAAACGGTAAATGTTACCTGATTTTGTTGCATGTGATCTATCCTTGCCCGGTATCCGACTAAATCATTGTGGGGGACATTTCTATAGTTCAGTACTCGATCGCCGCTCCATTGGCAAACTAGCGAAAAAGTTGGTGAAACTCTTGAAATAGGTGCAATAAAGGGCATCCGAAACCATGTCCATGATTGTAACAACGAAGCACATCCACCCATAGTTCTCGCACGTCCATCAGTTGCTCTACACATCTCCCTATACAAGACAACCAAACACGCTGAACCCCAACTATATCTCCTGGTTCTTCGAAGATTAGTCAAATAGTTCAAGTACATTAAATGTACTTTATTCCCAGTCTTATCGAGCATTAAAACCCCTCCAAGCAGTCCTAATATATAAGCTCTAGCATGTGCATAAATGACCTCAATACTGGAATTTTCATCTATAGGCAACAAATGATCACTTAACCATTTTAGTTTGATCATAGAACCGACAATCGATTCTCCCTTAACCGGTATTATACCTAATAAGGTATCACACATCTCATCCCAATCCAACATAGTTGGACCAATGATAGGGGGTCCATCGATAGGAAGCCCCAATTGAAGTTAGACATCTTGCAAGGTTATGGTGCATTCTCCAGTTGGAAAATGAAATGTGTGTGTTTCAGGCTTCCACCTTTCTACCAAGGCAGTCACTAAACCATGGTCAACCTTTAGATGTCGCAATTTAGCCACACTGCCAAACCCTGCTTGTCATGTCAATGGTCATTAATGTGAATATGAAAATATGTCATGTGAAAAGACCTTTACAGACTTAATCTTACACGTTATTTGCACAACATGATGGCGATTAAAGCTTGTATGAGGGTGACTACACGGTGGACACACCTTTTCAAAATTTAGGCTCAAAGAACAAAAAATTCATGAATACCAATAAATTTTATTCGTGTGAAGATAAATTAACCACACAATAGGTCTTTTGTTATAAAAAAGGGTGGAGAACGAAGTAAAGTGAAGGATTTGGCAATTTTATTTGTGGTCTTAAACACAATGACATAAGTTTCAAATACGATAATACATATTAAACCGTACATAATGTCATCAAAAAACAGGTACTTAGTACTTAAAGAAAAATACAATTAAACACAAATACTTTGTTACATTGCACAAACTAAACTCATTAAACACAAATACTTTGTTACTAAACGCACTCTTCAGACTTCCCTAAACACATAAAGAACTAAGCTTTAGTCATCGACATTATTGTCTGTAGCTGAGTTTGTTGCATCCATGTTGCCACCTTCGGGAGGATGTAAGGTCACTGAAAGCTTCATTGGGAGATCATGTGGGAGTGGAAGGAAGAAGGCAACCATGTCGCGAATATCATTATCCGTGAAGAGCTTATATTGTTTCATATTGGTCCCAACGTCCTACCACAGGCTTGTGAAACCATACATCTTTGACTATTCTTCTCTGACTGCAGCAACAATAGCTTGCAATTTCTTCTTTCAACATTTATAAATTCATAGTAGTTGACACATAAAAAGCACAATTAATGTGACCTTCGTAGTTAACAGCAACAAGAAAACTATTGTGAATGTTATTTTTGTGATGGAGCACCATCTTTCTCTTGGTAATAAGCAGTTATGGTTGTGAATTGAATGACCTAATAATTTATAAGCGGATTGGTTACTTGATGGTCAAAAAAAAATGTTGACCCCTGCATTAAAGTGGGTTCACGTGACAAAGTAAAGTGGGATAAAGCCTGATTGGCATTCATCGTGCAATGTGTATATCAATTGTGTCTGTGATGTTGCTTTCACATGATGACATTGACTAGAGCATAATACTCATCAGGTGCAGTGCTTTTTATTTTAACCTGACATATCACATGCGAAATAATTAAAGCTGCAACACATAATGAAAATCACTACAAAACAAACCACTATGAAAAAGTCATTGGTTGATCAGCAAAGTGGATCTAAATCTTATGCTTTCGATTTGTCTACTTTGAATCTAAACCATTAACATAAACAAACAAAAATTGTCATTGTTGTATCCCACGCTGAGCCAATCAGGCTATAAATAATGTCCTTCATAAATTCATTCATCAATCTAATCAAGTCAGTGCGATATCACTCCTACCCCCCAATGACATCTACAACATTCACTATGTTTGTGTACTTCAATGGCAGCATCTATGCTGAAGATAACTATTCTGATACATACATTAGCTTCAACACGGCATGGGTGACCATAACAAATACTATGACGTTGGACGACTATGAAGTCGACTTACGTTACAGGTTACCGATCTTCATATCAGGCGACATTACACACTATCGATCTTGTACGATGTGTGGAGATGACGGTGTTGAGTCCATTTTTTACATGGGAACGACAAAAGCATGTCATATTCCAGTTGAGATAATGACATTATAGTAAGGCATAAAAACGCAATCCCTGACGAAGTTTATTTTGAATTTTCTAATAATTTCAATATGTCCCTCAACTTAGATTGAGGTTTATATTTTCTTATTTAAAGTATGTAATTTTATTTAGGTTAAAATACCTTTTTGGTCCCAATTTTCGTCAAGTTTTTTCAAATAAGTCCTAATTTTGGTTTCGTGTTCAAATAAGTCTCAATTTTCTTTAATTTTGTTCAATTGGGTCCTTTTTTGCTAACACCGTTTAAATCATTAACGACCATGAACAGTGACCGCCACATGTCATTTTGTGGTTTTTTTGAATTTTTTTGAATTTTTATTTTTATTTTTATTTTATTTTTTTTAAATGTACATGTGTCAACCCATTAGTGTGCCACATGTCACTTATGATGTTCTTCTTCATCAAATGTTTATGCAACTTTTAATTTCAATGAATTTGAACTTACATAATGGGGATGGTGAAATGCTAATCTCTTATAAAATGTAGTCAAGTCATACGCTAGCATTAGAGGTCGTGCCCGTCACATGGGTTCATAATAATTTGTGCCACTCACATGGGTACATAAGAAGTCGTGTGAATCACATGAGTACATAAAAGCTTGTGTCACTTACATGATAACATTAACTCTTGTGCAAGTCACATGTTCACATAGTAGAAAGTGACATGATAACTTTAATTTCGGTATAAAATACTACCATCACTTTCTAAAGTCACAATCTTAATCTTGCAATTTCTCTTCACTCTGAAAAATCATCGAAAGTCAGGTTCAACCACAACCTAAGATGGAAGGGTCAATGTTTGTCTATGTATACGACGATGGAGAAATCGCTAGTGACGCTCAAACCGGTGCCTACTTTGCATCTGCAAAGACAATCATGATCCGCATCCATAGAGGTTTCGGCTTGTCCAAACTTATTTGCATAATAATGGAGAAGGCAAATAGAGATCCAAGGTATGGAGTTCCAATTATTCACTTTAAATTTCCGACTAAAGTTTGTGGCCAACATGTGACATACACAACCACTCAGATCCAAGATGACGACGACTTGGATGGCGCTTTCGACATGATACATGCCACCCCCAACTGTTACATTTATTGAACTCTGCACCACCTATAACTCAGGTACGAGACCTTCTGAAAATATTTCTTTAACACATTTTGATGCGCATCATCCACATCCAAACACTAAACCACAACAACAACTATTTGACCTTAACACTACCTACCTAGGGGATTGGGGAAATGATATACAATCATATACTGAACTATTAATCGGTCTGTCTACCTCAAATATTTTTCAAACTACCGCACATCACAACACCTAAAGATTCTCTCCTCCAGTTATCGTAGAAGTTGAAAATCTAGGTCTACCTACAACATCCTTAGACGCGTGACCAAATATACTTTTTGATCAACATGATGACCATGACCAAACCCTACATGTCCACCCCATACAACAACAACACCCTGACCCCCAAACACATGTCCCCTATAACCCACCACAACACTTTGAATTATATAAAGAATACAACCAGACCCCATATCATTTTCCAAACGCATATGACCACCACACAATGTTGCATGAAAACTTTGAGCACGATGTTGGTACAGTAACCCAAGGAATGAGGTTCCAAACAAATTGCAACAATAATTTCTTCCATCCAGACCTCTATGGGATATAACACAACCTATAGAAAGGCATGGTTGGCGAAACAACAAGCAATTGAAGATGTGTACAGAAACTGGGAACAATCTTACAACCGATTGTCGTGCCTATTACAAGCCATGCAAACTTATTTGTCTGGGTTTGTATACAAGTTGAAAATCAATCCAATTACAAATGGAGAGGAGGTCCTACAAAACCAACAACACTTTTGAATAGTGTTTTGGACATTCAAACCATGCATTGATGGCTTCCCCAATAGTGCAAGTGGACGAAACCTTCCTTTACGAAAGGTATAGGGGCACCCTTCTAGTAGCTGTTGCATAAGATGGGAGAAATAACATTTTCCCCATTGCATTTGTTATAGTAGAGGGTGAAACCTCCGAAGCTTGGTTTTTTTTCCTTAAAAACCTAAGGACACACGTTACCTCAACAAAATTTATGCTTAATGTCAGACCGCCACAATTCAATCAATGCAACATTCAACAAACCCAGTAGTGGTTGGACTGGAGGGAACTACGTGCAGGTATTTTGTATTCGACACATTGCACAAAAGTTTACAAAAAGATTCAAGAATACAATTCTGAAAAAGGACCTCGTCAACATGGGTAAGTTATTACATGTAAATTTTTCTTTTTTTTTCATTTCTTTGGCTGTTAATTATTCACACCCATTATTAGAAAATAAATTCTTCTTATAATTATATTTATAGCGTACGCATTGACAGAGCCACGTTGTAACTACTATTACAACATCATTAGAGAAGACAACCCAGAAGCAACAGCTTAGGTAGACCAAATACCAAGGGAGCAGTGTGTCTTGCATATGATCAAGGAAGAAGGTGGGGTCACGTAACAACAAATCTGGCATAAGCAATAAATTCTGTCCTGAAGAAGAAAAGGAATTTGCCAATTTCATCCATAGTATTGGCCACGTACACTAGGTGCAACACATACTTCACGAAAAGAGGTAGGCAAATAACTGCAATGGTCAATGCTGGTCATGTGTACTCTGAATATGCGACCAACTTCCTACAAGATGCAGACTCCAAGTCAAACACGCACCACGTCGTTGAATTTGATAGAAATACCACAAGATTTAGAGTGGAGGAGATAGTGAATCCTAGAGAAATACGTCATGCAGGAAAATTTGTAGTCAGATTAGATGAAAGGTGGTGCGATTGTAGAAAGTTTCAAAAAATACATCTACCATGTTCACATGTTATTGCAGCTTGCAAGCATGCACATCACGACTTCAACATGTACATAAGTCCCCATTATAGGCTGGATGTCATCATGAAAGTATATGAAAATTTATTTGGCAAGTTAAGGCATGAAGAATATTGGCCACCATACCAAGGGCCACAGGTTTGGCCTCATCCTACCACAAAAAGAAACGAGAGGGGTCGTCCTAAATCAAGTAGAATTAGGACTGAGATGGACATTAAGGAAGGAAGACAATCAAGAAAGTGTTCCTATTGTAGAACTGAAGGACACACAAGAAATCATTGTCCTACTAACCCTGCACTTAGATGATCCACATCAACCACTTAGTTTATGTTGTACTTTTAATTGTGTTCAATAAATTTGTAGTTGATTCAATTCAATACTACATCTTTTCTTATTATCTTTTATTGTTACTACCACAAAAAGAAACGAGAGGGGTCGTCCTAAATCAAGTAGAATTAGGACTGAGATGGACATTAAGGAAGGAAGACAATCAAGAAAGTGTTCCTATTGTAGAACTGAAGGACACACAAGAAATCATTGTCCTACTAACCCTGCACTTAGATGATCCACATCAACCACTTAGTTTATGTTGTACTTTTAATTGTGTTCAATAAATTTGTAGTTGATTCAATTCAATACTACATCTTTTCTTATTATCTTTTATTGTTACTTATTTTACATAAACAAAAACAAGTAACAAAATTATTTAAAATACAATAATGAAATGGTTTTAAATTATTTTAGTTATTTCCTTCATTTTTAAATTATTTTTTACAAATTTTCAATGTTTATAATATACAAATTTTTAAAATTATCCAAACCTAAAAGATAACTATAATTTCAATATTTATAAACATCAATTAAAAATAATTAATACTACACAAATTATAAAAAAAATTAAATTAAATTGACTTTAATATTTTCAAATTACACATAAAATAATTTACTACACAATATAAAATCTATTTTTAAAATCCACAAATTTCAAAAAGACAAAAAAGAATTATTATTTTTCATTTTTTCAAATAATACCTAAAATAACTAAAAACATACTATTAAATCTATTTTCTAAAAAAAATAATTTCAACCTCTAATGCAACATTTTTTACAAAAAAAATAACTCTTAAATATATTTTATTAAAAAATAAAAAATCTTAATTCTTATTTATTTTAAAAAATAAAAAAATAAAAATAAGAAACCGAGTTCAGAATTCGGATCCCTAGGAACCGAATTCTGACCGGGATTCAAAAAAAAAATTACTTTTTGTAAAGTAGAATTCGTGTCCGAAGGGGCCGAATTCTTATCTATCAACAAAACCATGTTATTGGGATAAATAATGGGAACAATGTATGCTTGGGAGATTAATAAACAAAACCATGTTATTGGGGTAAAAAAAATCAGAGATCTATCCATTTGTGTTTGAGTCCATTGTTTATATTTTATTGATTCTATTTATTTTGTTTTTCTAATAAAATGTCAACCCAAGTATGGAGGAAACCCATCTTACAATCAGGCGGGTAAATTCTTTCTTTGACTATGTCAGATATAGAACCGCCATATCAAATTCTTGACTATTATCAAATTTCTTTGACCGTCACTTTTCTACTCCATGCGAAAAAAGCGGGATAGGAAATGAAAAGATATGATTTTGTTTTCGTTAATAGGCCGAGTGAGGGAAATAGTGGGCCATTGCTCCCAGCACCGCATGTTTTCTTATTGCACTTTATAAGGGTGATGAAATCAGAGTTTTATTTTCTTTCTTCTTTTTCTTCTTCACCTCCATTGTTATGTAAGAGTCATTCTCACAGCCACCACCCTATGCCTTACCCTTCGTTCTCATTCTCTCCAGCTACGCAAATTTACAATAAATTTGTGATGAATTGATAGAGCACTGGAGGTGGAGAAGGAACAATGGTGGATGAAAATAGATTCGTGAAAAGGAATGTAATGTGTAAACTTTGTAATCCTTATGTTACAGTTCCCAATATAAATTTTATTATAAAATGTAAAATTTTACATAGTCCAAAATACTAAATTTACATATCAAATATAATATTTTGTAATCTGAAAGATCTACGGATTGTAAAATATGAAATATAAGTTAAAAAACGATAACCATAATTTTTATTTATTGCATTCCGGGTGTAACTAGTATTTCAAAAGTTACGGGATGAGTAAGAAAATATGGGGGTGCAAGAAGTAATACCAGAAATAGTGTTGCCGAAGAAGCCCAATACAGTAACCCGTATACTGAAAGTCTGGAATATGGTGTTTGCTTTTGCACTCCCATAACCCATAATTATTTTCTAGATCTCTCTTACAATGGAATTACGAAAATAAGATTTTAAAATTCTTATACTTTTTTAAGAACTCTATCCTAAATATATTAGAAAAAAATTTCTATTTCATTTAAGGAGTATTCCAGAAAAATTAATTCCGTAATAAAAATCTAAATTAAATTTTAGAATACGTCATTTTAAATTAATATCTAATTATTTCAAATTACGCATTCAGGACACTTTTTATGAATCTATTCACTCTGAGATTATTTTTTCAGAACATTTTTAATTTATTTTAGAATGTTCTTTGGAACCCTAAAAGTTAAATAATTTTCTCAAAGGTTTAGTATTTTTTTCATTTTGGAGCTCTGCTTTGGATTTTAGGTAGAAGGTGAATTTGGGTTAGAAGGAAACAGAGAGAATTAATTTTTCCTGAAATGCTTCCTGTTTCGAATGAAAACAGGGTTTGGTTCCCATTTAGAAAAGAAATAAGAAGTCTTGGAAAAGTTATAAAAGGCTTATTATGGATAATGTTTTTTAGAACCTGAATATAATTTAAATACATTGAGTTATTTTTAGTTAAAGTTTTGATACTCACAAATTTATAATTTAATGTTGAATTAATTATTTTGTATTGTCTTAGACAGTGTAAAATTTTTATTGCATTAAACATATATTCAATTTACATTTTTTTTAAATATCACAATTAAAACAAGATATCACATAATCTATATAATCAGTTAAGAATAAGTAAATCATCAAGATTAGTATTTAATCTAAACTCACTGCCAAAATATATACTTATAGGTGGGGTTTATTTTTTGGGGTTATAATAACCTCCAATAAGATATATTCATAGAAGAGGTTTTATAAATCCTCGTTAAGTATAAGGGATGTTTGAAAAAACCCTAGAAAAATTTTATAATTTTTTAAAATTTTAATTTGGCTAGGATTACAAACTTTTTTGTTTAGAAAGAAGGTGTCTTGACTTGGTGGCTTATGAAACTCTTTTATACAAGAAAAAAGTAGAGTGTCCCTTATAGGAAGAAGAAGCACGAAGGTAAACCACGTACCTCTCATTCCATCATTTTTGTCTCTTGATTTCATTTTCATTTTCGACTCGTGGCTTTCGATTTCATCTTCCTTTCACTGATATCATCTCCTTTGATTTCAATTTCAATTTTGTCTACTTGCTTTCATCATTCGTTCCCTAGGAACTGTGGCTCTTGCTCTTGGAGGAAGACATTCTCTCTTTTAATTTCATCGTTCTCCCTTAAATCAGGTAAAATCCTACTTTCAATTTCGTTCGTTCTTCCGATTTCGTCTCCATGCTTTCCTTTTCGTCTCAATTCAACTTTCTCTTTGATTTCAGCATGCCTCTCACCCTCACTATGAACAAATTCGTTTATTTATCTCTTGATTTCTCCCTAACTTCCCTGATTTTGTTTCCCATATTTTATTTGGTAGTTATCTAGTGGTTTTGGGTTCTACTAATTTTTTTGATTTTGTTTTGCCGTTGTCTTGTTTGTATCAGTCGAGATTGATCTTCTTGTTGTAGTAAATAGTTTTGTCGCAACCGAAATCGTGACGGGAAGACGAACCAAAAAAGAAAACGGGATTAAAAAGAGATTGAGAGCCGCCACCATAGTTATTTTGGAAAACTATGGAAAACCATAAAAATAAAGCAAGTCTGCAAAAAAACTAAATTTTTGGATCCGGGAGTCAGTTACGCGTAGGGAAGGTGTTAGCATCCTACAACGCCCACCCAAAGGCGGTACCTTTAATTAAAAATGCAAAGTTGATGTGGATTTCAAAAAATTAATTTTTCCCAAAATAATAATACAAATAATACTAAAATGAAACAAAAATATTTTTTTTTTAATTTTTGGGCCCGACAAGGATTGACCTTGGTCCTACGTATTCTCATTTAAAGTGAGAAATCAGGGTTACGTAGTTCTTGAAAAGATATTTGGAAAACAATTGAGAAAATGATTTGATTTTTTGGAGGTGAACCTGACAAGGACTGACTTTGCTCCTACGTATCTCACATGGGAGAATCAAGGATCACGTAGTTCTTAAGAAAGACTCTTTTTTAAAATGTTGATATTTTTATATTTTGTATTTTTTTTGTGTTTTTTTGAATTACTTGAAAATATGTGTCATATGACGCGAGCGGTCGGACAAACACTAAAAGAGAAAGAAAACTATTTTTGTTATTTTTGAAAAATAAGTGTCACATGGTGCAGGCGATCGGACAAACACAATAAAGCAAAAAAGAATATTTTTCGTTTTTTAAATTTTTCTATTTTTTGTAATTTTTTATAATTTAAAATATTTTCATTTTCTCTTTTTTAGGAAAAGAAAAGAAAAAAAACTAATAACAAAAAGATAAAAAAAAACAATAGTAGGGTGCATGAGTAATGTGGAAGGCGCAACGAGTAATGCATAAACACAAGCCCAAAAATGAGAAACAAAAACATAGGGGGTGCGAGTTATAAGATATGGGAGGTGCACACAGTAAACAGGCAGGGTGCGTGAAGTAAATGTGAGAGTGCATGAAGTAAACATGAAACAAGTGTGGCAAGGGTGCGAGGTTAGTAAATATTAGGGGTACTCGTAGCATAGAATTAAAACAGGGGTGCGAGATAAAGAAAAAAAAAGGTGTGTAGAGTAAAATGTGAAACAAGTGTGGCAGGGGTGCGAGGTTAGCAATTATGGAGGTGTATGAAGTGAAAACAGGGGTGGAGAGGTTAATATGGGGGTGCAACAAATAAAATATAAAACAAGCCCAAAAGTGACAATAAAAATGCAGAGGGAGTGGGGGTCAGTAAATATGGGGTGCAACAAGTAACCAGTGAAGAGCAGTGGTGTTTTCAAGCAATATAGCCCAAAACGAAAATGCAAAGCAAAAGGGGTGGGAATAGCATGCAGGGGGTGTATAAATGAAATGGAAACAACACACCAAAGAGGGGTGCAAGATTGAAAGTGGGGTGCGCGAAGCAAAGGCATCTGAACACAATCTCGACCCAAATGAAAGAAATGTGAAACCCTAATTAACTAAACCTCATGGCAGCCCCTTTCCTTCCCCAATGTCTCGAGCCACCGAGCCATCAAGACTCCAGCCGCAGGTGCCATTGCCGCAAGTTCCATGGCCAGCGAGACGCGCCGCCGTCGACGCCAGCCACCACCAAAAGCATCGTCGGCTTGAACCCAACTCCTTGAATCGTCCCCGTTCTCGTTTTTCTCCTGCCCGCGAGGTAGGTCGGGTCTCAGAGTCCCGTCGTTGCACACCACGCCGCTCCAACCTCGCGTTTGCCAGCTCAGACCTCCGCGACCTGGACTGCCGCCACGGCGCCGTTGCCGCTTGGAGAGAGCACTGCCGAAGATACCAGTTGCCGCAGAGTTCTTCCTGCGTCGAAGTGGCTCACTTAAACACGAAACCTTGTGGCTGTCGCGACCAAGACCACCACCGTTCAAGACTCCGAATCGCCGGCGGCAATGCCGCCGGTGATTTTCCTTTCCTCTTTGTTTTTGTTGTCCCGTGTTGATACGCGAGAAATGTGGAAGATTATACGTGAATGTTTGGTGCTGGAATGAGGGTTCTGAATCTCTATTTTTTTATTATTTTGGTGCAGGTAGAAGATGAAGATGATTGGGTTATGTTCGTGTGTTGGTATGATGTTCGTGTTGAGTGCGGCGGGATTGGAATGGGATGATGCGAAATTGGAATGGAGAAGGCAGGGATAAATGGAGGGAATGTGTGGCCATGGGAGTTTGGTTGGGGAGTGAGTGAACAAAATGAGTTAGGGTGTTGTTTTTCATCTTGCAAGGAACATAATGAGAAAAAGGCCCCCTGAGTGAAAAAGGTGAAGGTCCCTGAATGAAGGGACCTTGATGATATTTGTTGTGCCTCTGCTCTGTTCATTTCCTATCTCGAGACGTGGGATAAGGCTGAAAGCAGATGTTGCTTCCTGCTCTTTCCTTGTTCAGCCATCATGACCATGGCCAACTAGCTACCATCCGTACCTATCAGAGACCTTAGATCTTACGTTAATCTCTTCTCCTATTTTTTTTTTCATTTTTTTATATACATATTTTTTGAAAAAGGAATAAAACAAAATACAAATAAAATAAAAGTAAAATAAGATGAAATGACAAATCAAAATAAAAGTAAAATAAGACAAGAATAAATAAATAAATAAAAATAAAACAAGGTATTACCCGGACAAAATTGGGTGTTGACAACTGCCCCTCTTTACTTAGATTTTATTAGATAATATGAAAATGTGACATTTCCAAATTATCGTAGTAAAAGATAAGTAAAAATAGAGACACCAATTTTGTCCGAATTTTAAGGAGGAAGAGGATGAATAGAAACCGACTCAAACGGGTACAGTGATCAATTCCAGGAAGAGGTTCATGATATGGAAAGTAAAAAAAGACTCAACCATTCCATAGGAGAGGGTCTTAATGTGACAAAAATCAATGACCATTCCATTGGAGAGGGTCTTGATGTGACAAAGAAATAAATGACCATTACATTGGAGAGGGTCTTGTTGTAACAAAGAAATCAATGACCATTCCATTGGAGAGGGCCTTGATGTAAACATAAGAAAATCAATGACCATTCCATCGGAGAGGGCCTTGATGTAAACATAAGAAAATCAATGACCATTCCATCGGAGAGGGCCTTGATGTAAACATAAGAAAATCAATGATCATTCCATCGGAGAGGGCCTTGATGTAAACATAAGAAAATCAATGACCATTCCATCGGAGAGGGCCTTGATGTAAACATAAGAAAATTAATGACCATTCCATCGAAGAGGGTCTTGATGTAAACATAAGAAAATCAATGACCATTCCATCAGAGAGGGCCTTGATGTAAAGCAAGAAATCAATGATCATTCCATCGGAGAGGGTCTTGATGTAAAGAAAGAAAACAATGACCATTCCATCGGAGAAGGCCTTGATGAAAAAAAAAAGATCTGGACTTGACCAATCCCAAGGAGAGGGCCTTGATGAAAAAAAAGGATCTGGACTTGACCAATCCCAAGGAGGGGGTCGTTGTCCGAAAGGAGAACACAAGAGTTGACCATTCCTAAGGAGAGGGTCGCAAGATAGGCCTAGCGGGCCAAGTGAGATGGGCTTTGTGGGCCAGATTAAGCTAGGATTGGAGGCCAAAACGAAACTGGACTTGGTGGGCCAGTACAGATTTGGGCTTGGCGGACCAGTACGAAACTGAGTTTGTTGGGCCAATACGAAATTAGGCTTGGTGGGCCAGTATAAAACTGGGCTTGATGGGCCAGTACGAGACTGGGCTTGGTGGGCCAAACAAGACTAGGCTTGGTGGGCCAAACAAGACTGGGCTTGGTGGGCCAATACGAAACTGGGCTTGGTGGGCCAGACAAAAATGGGCTTGGTGGACCAGTACGAAACTAGGCTTGGTGGGCAAGACAAAACTGGGCTTGATGGGCTAGTACGGAACTGGGCTTGGTATGCCAGACAAAACTGGGCTTGGTGGCCAGTACGAAATTAGGCTTGGTGGGCCAGACAAAACTGGGCTTGATGGGCACTACGGAACTGGGCTTAGAGGATATATAGGTCTTTGAAGATGATCCTCAATTTGAGAAATCTCAAGACGGTTTTTGTAGATTGATTCCTTCAGAAGAAACAATGGTTGAAGATGTATAATGCATGAAAATGTTCGCTTGTTCATGATGCCAAGGTTTTTGCTTTTCGAATCTGGTGTCAATACATGAACGATGATATATCATACAAATGGTTATTCATGATAAAGCATGTTTTCTTATTTCAAGCACAAGGGATCAAAACATTATTGTAGAGATCAAGATCCTGAAATGTATGAATGCATGATGAAAAACTTGTTATGCTCTACCTTTTGAAATTTTTTGCTAGAGTCAATTGTTCTCTTTTCAATCATCAAACTCATTGTTGTGGAGATATGTAGGATGAAAATCAACCTATTTTGAAATGGAGTAATGATTGCAAGAGATAGTTGACAAGGTATTCAAACATTGGTAGCCATGTTTTCAAATAGAAGAAACAAGTTGTTGAAACTTTGACAAAATGTTGAAACCCCAACTTAATAAGGAGAAAAACAAGATGTAGAACCTTGGCAAAGCGTAGGAACCCTAACTTAGACAAGAGAGACAAGATGTCAAAACCTTAGTGCAGGGTTTAGGGTGTTGTAATCCCGATATGTAGGAGAAACAAGGTGTCAAAACCTTGGTGTAGGGATCAGGGTGCCGTAACCCCGATATGTAGGAGAAACAAGGCATCATAACCCTGGTGCAGGGATCAGGGTGTCGTAACCCCAATATGCATCAGAAATAAGGTGTCAAAACCTTGGTGCAGGGATCAAGGTGTCGTAACCTCAATATGCAAGAGAAATTGAATGTCTGATGAAAATAATGTTGGTTGTGTTTTGTCGTTTGATTATTCTATGCAAGTCTGAGCCAACTGTTTCATTTGCAATCATCAAACTCATATTTATTTTCAATGTTTCATGAAAGTAAGGAATGTCACATTTATCGAGGTCTAACATCTTTGACTTTCTCTTTTATGATATTAGTGCATGCATGTTTGAATTCACAAGTTAGTGAAAGCTAGAAATGTTTGGGAAGAGTTTGAAGGAGACTGAGATAGTCGTGCGGGCACGCTGTCTCCACACACCCTTTAAAGGAGAAGCAATATGTGAACACAAGAATCCCAAAAATTGCCCCAATTATGGTGTATAAGGATATTGATCAATGAATGTTAGGGTGAGATATTCACGCGAAACCCACGAAACTGCCCTAGTTTTGGTATACATAAAATATTTTGATCAAACAATGGGTTTTATTTCAGAAGATGGGGATTCATGAGCATTTGGGGTGAGAAATTCAAGTGAGACTCACAAAACTGCCCTAGTTTTGGTGTTTGGAGAAGAATTTGAATGAACGAGGGATGTTGTTTCAAAAGAGGTAGTGGAAATGGAAAGGATTGGGTGAAAAGGATTGCCCCAGTTGGTTTATTTTTCTTTCACTTGCCTTCGTTCAGATAATAGGGTGTTCCCTTCTTCATGAGACATTATTTTTCTTTCATTTTTTCTTCACTTTTGAAATCAACTCTTTGGTCTGATCAATTTATTGAAAAACTTTTTTTTATTTCTTTTGAAGCATTATCTAAACAATATGTATGAAATTTCCGATGGCTTGGAAGGGGTTGGATGAGATGACAAGGACCGACTAGGGAGCTGACCTAGTTTGATTTAGTCTCAGGGCACCAAGTATGTTTGGGCTTGCCCCAGCTATTGATGACATGAAGAAAATGATATGGACTTCAAAAGTTGGCCCAACTTGAGAGTATTGGATTGGCTTCAGTTTACAAAATGTGTTTGACTTCCCCATTTATTGATGAAAGGGTTAGACAAATTAAGAGGACTTCAAAGATTTCTCTGATTTGAGGACCTGGATTGACACACAGATTGTGTTTGATCTGCCCCAGTTATA
>Ga0214545_1000431_pt1 | contig 65581 bp, 29 predicted proteins | sample CNSS4metaG_FD_160064 | JGI IMG/M metagenome (GOLD analysis project Ga0214545, IMG submission 160064) | Root nodule microbial communities from cowpea collected in UCLA plant growth center, Los Angeles, California, USA - CNSS4 | ecosystem: Host-associated > Plants > Roots > Nodule | place: USA... | reverse complement strand
AAATTATTTTTTTTTTCTATTTTTTTTTTTTTTTTTATTTTTTTTTTTAAATTGAAATTTTTTTTTTTTTATAGTTGATACAATCTGATTTCCAAATTTTAACCCAACTCCTTTAAAAAAAAAAATTAATGTGTCATATATGTTTTAAATGATATCTGAGTTGTTTACACATCCTAAGAACAAATGTCAGCATATAATACCATTTAACAAATTTGAAGATGTGCAATCTCAGACTGACTGGAAAAATATAATGTACATGGGAGATCCTTAACGGTTACAATGAAACCTTCATGGGGTTTATTAATATTTATGAAATAATAAAAATTACCTCCAAAGGTAGTAATGAGAGGATCGAATCCAAATAATATAAAATAGGGTTGAGTGGTCATAGGGGCAACTTTTTCTGATTTTTATACTTACGTATACATTGTGTTAAGTTAAGACTAACTTGAGCGTCGTAATAATTGTAGATACCCACTACTTGCAGGTACCCACCCTCTCGAAGGATCACACTTTCTAGTGGCCAAAAAACAGTCAAATATAAGAGGAAGAGAATTTGCATCTAAATTTAAAGGCTAAAATCATATTTAATTCTTAGATTTATATTTAATTTAATCAAAAAGTTTATATTTAATTTAATCAATACAATAAAATGATTTTTTTTTCTAGTATCGGGCTATTGTGATACTATATTAAAGTAGTTAAATACCTTTATATTTAAATTGATTTATCAATTTCTAATTTTGTTGCCACTAATCAAAATTTAACATGCTTTGAGTTGGGAGGCATGTACCCCAAATTAGGAAGACAGAGGTAGGAAAGGAAAAGAATTATGTAATACAAAATAAGTGATAAAAGAAATTCAAGGTAGGTATAAAAAAATTTAAATGTGGAAGATAAATTTGGTGACTAATATTTATAATTCTGAACACCATTTTTAAGGTTCAGTTTCGAACTCTAATGTAATAATAATAATAATAATTATAAGGTTTAATTTTTATTTCTATTACTGATTTAGAGTATATTTCATAGATTAAGCACGTAAGTGAAGTGGGCTTCATAAAATAGTTATAAGTCACTTTCAAAACCGAAAATAATTTAATACATTTCGAAAAAAAAAAAATTGTTGAAAACAAGCATTGTACTCAAATTATTGTAGTTGTTTTTCTTTGAGTAGGTTAAAAAAAATTCCCAAATATTTTATTTTACCAGTAATCCATTATTCACTATATTAGTTCACCCGGTATGCAAATTACTGATAGGTTTAATTTTTATTTCTATTATTCCTAAAAGAAATTCAATCTCTTTTATATAGTCCTACCAAACTAACAACATATTTTCTTTTGACCAAATATTTCATCTACATTTTTTTCTTAATTCACTTATTTAAACATCGTGACTTTTTACTAATCATTATGATTTTTCCTGTTTAGAACTACCAAATCAAATATCAATAAACAAAGAAAAATAACAAAATTTAAAGGGAAATTAGGTCAAAATATTGAGTGTAGAAATAAAATATGTGATATCATCGATTCAACTAATCTTATTAAAATAAGTTATTGATAAATTTATTATCGAATATTCTTAAGATATTGATTTTAGACGTGTTTGATACGAAAGGTTTTCTGTGTTATATAAGTTTTTTTTTTATTCTCAATTTATTTCTCGGTCTATTTTAAATAAGTGGAGAAAATAAACTTGAACATATGTAGAAGAATAAAGTTTAACTGTTCTAACTTTTTTAGAAAGAAAAATCATTATACAGATATTTTTAACTTTTCTATTTAGAAAATGAAATTGATTATAAATAGTATAATATTATTTTACCTATTCTAAAACTATGATATCTATGATGACGACATTTATTTGATTTCTTATGCAAACATTATGTTAAAAAATAAACATTAAAATTTTTTTATTAATAATCAGCGATGAAAAATTGATAATCATTATAATCACCAATTAAGACATTAATTTATAAAATAAAAAATAATTGATGATTATTATAAATAACAAATTATAATTGATCTCTAAATTAAGTTTTAAAAATTTAGTTATCAAGGTTTTTAACTATTAAATAAAATTGATCATTATATATTAGTTACCAAGATTTTGTCTATCAAAATAATTAATTTATAACTTTTTATAATTTAGGTTTTGATCATTATATAATTTTTTATTCATAATGATAATCATAATAGTAATCAATAATTTTTATTTTATAAATTAGTATATATATTAATCAATATAATGACTAACAATTACTTGACTGTTAATAAATTTTTTTTTATAATGAAAGTATTTCCAAACAATGGATAGTATATAGATTAGAAACACGAGTGCTACATTTTACTTACTAATTTAACTTATAAAATAACATTCATGAAATTGAATTTCTGGTCAGTTTTTTAATGTTTATACGTTTAAGATTTGATGAATGTGATGCAATATCATAGATATGTTAGAACGTTATAATATCAGTTTAGGGTTGTGTGCAACACTATTTTCTTTTAATATTGCATAGTGGGGTGCTCGAGTAAGATTAATTAACCTCCTTGTAGTTGAATTTTTGAATCGTGTGTGATGCCATTGAGTATGGAACACGCTTCTATAATGAACCAAAAAAAAAAGTATAGAACTGCATCATTTTCTGGTTCCTAGTAAAAGCAAAAGACAAAATCGACAGCAGACAATGATTTTTCTTTCCCAATTATTCATGGATTTGTCAAGTTAACACAGTGATTCCTTATTTTGTAAACAATTTACTCAATAATAATTAATTTATTTTTTATAAAATAATGATATTTTAACTTTTTTTATTCATTTTAACTCATCACTTCAATTACTATTAGATCATTGCATTGTATCACTAAAAAAAATTAAAATAAATATCTAACAATGATTTAAATAATAAATTAAAATACTTTTACTTTTTGATATACAGAAGATTTTACATATATGAAAAATTAAGGTGTGAAATAGATTAACTATATTTTTCATTTTCTGAAATGATTACTGAGTTAAATAATATATTTTCATTTGAATTTAACCGTTTTGAAATATTCAAGAATTTTATACTATTTAAAAGTTCGAAATCAACGATAATTTAAAAATATTTTTTTCTTTCAATTATTTGACACGTTTCTTAAAAATAAAACAATATAATTTTTATATTTCAAAATAAATAATATTTTATGTTGACTATTTGAGATTAAAATATTAATACTATAAAAAAGTTTTATTATAAAAAACAGACAATACCTTATAATGTTTCTTTATATTGACCAAAACTTTTCTAGTCATCAATTATGGATATCCGGCAATATTGCATAGATAAAAGACAATTAAAATACATCATTTCCATTAACACTTGAATAGACTTTTAAAATTATAAAACAAAAAATTTAACATGAATCTACCTCAATTGTTACCTCAACATATTTTCAAACACTATTTATTTTGATCTTTATCATTTAAATTACATTCAATTTCTTATATTATTTATCACTAAAAAACCTTTCGTTCTAAAACCGGATAAAATACTTTCATAACTTTTTAACATAAGATATAATATATAAATTCATTGTAATTTTGCTCTAAACAAGGAATAATATCAACTATATTTTGAACACTTTTAAATATCAATCACAAAATTGAATTTCAGGGTAAAATCATGCAATCTAACCATTAATAAACTAATAATTAATTACATTAATTTTGTTAAATATTTTTGTATTACAAATATTTTACAAAAATAATGATATAAGTATATTATATTATAATAAATAAATTATTATTGAAATGTAATAGTATAATTATTTTATGAAACGAAAAAAAAAATGGTAGATCGAAGAACTCTTGTATCTTACAATTGTTATATATTAAATGTTAATTATTGTTGGGTGGAACATATTTGAAATTAAAAATTAATCATAATTTCTTAAACTTATAACTAATAATATTTTTATATCTTTAATAAAATCAAGTTGTGAACTTTGACATATATTATACTGACGTTTCCAAATCTATGAATCATTTATCATTATATAAAAAAATATTAAAAATTAAAAATTAAATTAAATAATATAAAATAAAAATAAAAATTACATTAAATTCATGATAAAAATCATATTTCACAAAAATAATCAAATTATATTTACTGTCAAAAAATCTAAATACATGAAATCAAACTATATCTATTGTACTTTAAAGTACAATGTTAATCACTTATATTATTTTTCACAAATGAAAGTTAAATTAACTGGTTTATCAACAAAATAATTTTTTTCACCAAAAATATAAGAATCTGTTAATTCGATAAAAAATGTTAAAAATTAATTAATGAATGTATGCCACTAATTTACTGTTCCATAAAATTAAATAAATAAAAAATAATAACCAACATGATGCAAATATCATGTGATAAACACTAGTTAGTATTAAATGTAGTGAAGATGCTCATTTATATTAATATAAGAATGGTAAGGTCTTGTGAATAGCTTGAAAATGTTGACTAACACTAACCATTTTGAATGTTCATTTATGTGCAATACGTTGCACCAGTCAAACGTCAACATTCTTAAGCTCCAGTCATATAAAGTTATAATTGTTTTTTTATTCAATTTACTGTTAATATATGAGTTTCTTTCACTGATACAATTTTTTTTTTCATTTTTGATTAATTTTTAAAAGTTATTACTAATAAAATCATACATGACAATTTATGATTAACAAAAAAACATTTTCTTGTACAATCATTCCTGATCCCAGAATATGATTTTATTTTATAACTTCCTTAGTTAATATCTTTAGAACACTGAATAATAAAAGTTTTGTACAAAAGAACCCTTTATAAAGTTGAAAAATAATTATTGATTGTTTGGTAACATTTTAATTATCATGGTAATATAAATAATTATTATATTTGCCAAGTGTCTGTCCCTTGTTATTTATTTTAATCGAAATTTAATAAAAAAAGTTTAGTAGGTTCGAAAGCCATGGGACACGATCCGGGATACGTGGTGTCAAAATTCAAATATACTAACACGACGTCGTTTAGTCAGTGTATATATACCCTGTGATTTTATCCGTTCCGTTAACAATAAAAATTATGAAGTCCTTTAAAAATCAATTAGGTGGTGATAATGATAATATAAATTTATTTACATTTGTGTAAACTTTTTAAAAAATACACTACAAATAAAATTTTATTTTCATACACTAAAAATACACTACAAGTGCAGAATAACATCTCACCACATTACAAATCATTCACATTTTCATACAATTAATTACCCATTTTTGAAGGAACTATTAAATAAAAATTATTTGATATTGTTGTTATATTGAAGAAGAAAGAAGGTGAGTGGATCCCATGACATATTTAGTATTGAATGATGCAATGTAACGGTGACGTGACGGTGCATTTTAAAAGTTTAACCGCTGCGCCATTTATGGCCAAATCCAAAACACATTCAATGCGTTCAGAGAATAGGACAACTACCTTCTTAAATTTACCTTCATGCCACTCTCCTCTATTTCTGTTCTCACACACCATTCTTAATTAATGCAAATATTTTATTACCCATCAAAATGCTCCATTTTTTTTTTATTTCAGCTTGTTTTGGCAAAGCTTAATTGTGTGGTGCATTTTTTTCTAAATTTTCGAAATGAACATTTGTAAAATAATTAAGTGATGTTAAAATATTATAATTTTACGGTTGAAGTCTTATATCGACCATAAATGAGATAATTTCATAGTATATAAAGAGTCCAGTCTTTCTACTGAATTATTTGTATTGTCCTCTGCTGAACATTAAAAATACATTTTTTTTTACTCTAAAGATAACTAATATATTTTAAAATTAATAGTCATCGGTGTATTTTGAAGACACAATATATGAACGACAGAGAAAAACTGGTAAAGAATTCAAACTCGTATATAAATGAGTGCAAATCTCATTTTACAAACCAGTTTTGTCGGATTGAATTAGACTTAAACTCTATCCCACTTAACTAAAATTATGTTATTATAACCCAACTCTTTCACAATTAAATCATACACAATTTATTTATTTTTATAATTCTTTTCAAAATTGTCTATTTTGATAGTTTAAAAAAAACATTATTGTGATGTTTCTGCCAAATTTTATTTTATCTTAACATCATTCAATTCAACATTCTAAAAGTTTTTCAACTACTCAAACCCTAAACCAATGATAAGCCAAATCATGAAAGGAGATCTTGTAAAGTAAAGGAACAATAATAACAACTTTGGACTCTACATAATGACGAAGAGACGAATGGATCTCATCAAATTCCCAATTATTATGATCATCAACCTTAAAAAGCATACACACAAACACAACACAATTCTCCATTTTAGTTGAGGTGATGTCACCACCTAGGTTTCCCTCCCAAAATGTTTTGGTCCCAAATGGCACACAACTTTAGGAGTAAGGAAGCAAACTTTAGCACATTCGAATCACCACAAACCAAAACAAAACAAGCACCCTTTAATTTGAAATTTAAGAAGAGAAAAAACAAATGCTGTTACTACAACAAGAGATCATGTAGGTCCCGCCACACACTCTTATCTAAGCCATCTCTTCCCATTGCTCCAAGTAACAAATTGCTTCATTTGTCAGTGACCAAAGTCACTGAGTTTGTCATAATAACCACAACCATAACACGACACTGTCCCTTTATTAATGACATATAAGTCATGAAAACATCAATGCACCATCACTCAGAACAGAGCAACCTCTTACAGATTTTCATGCTATTTTCTGTAACATCCCGCGCATGATTCAACTTTCAAAATTAAAGTTCCCACATTCACAAGTTCAATGCTATGTATATGAACAAAACTTAGGGGTATATCCGAAATTAAGAGAAAAAAAGGAGGTGTTTTTATATCCAAACCAGACCACCCCTCGAAGGTGATTTTACTGCAAAAATCAAAAACTGATAGAAGATAAGTGTCTTGTCTTTCTGCATTTCACCTTACTATGTACTATGTAAATCAAACCAAGGAGGAACACCTTTATCTTTTCTCTTCAAAAGGAAAATAATATCAATGAGTTATATCAGACTTTGCATTCTCCATATGTTTAAGTTTAAACTGATAAGAAACCATATTTAATCTTAAATAGTTAGCACAGAATTCTGTACATGAAAGTGTGTGATTATAACAGTGAAAATGAGTGAAAGTCTAATGTAAATTATTCTCAGTTTAAGTTTTAGTCTATTTGATTTTATTCTCATTATTTATGCTATGATAAAAATATACTATTTAGAGGTACCATAAAATTACTGTGACATAATGTTTTAAACTTTTTAAAGCTTGAAATCAGGAGCTGTTGAAAAAACTTAAGAAAATTACTACAGTGAGTAAAACAATTACAATAAATAACCTTTATTATATTAATATCTATTTTTTCCGTCTAGAATTCCATTGGTCACTTGCAACAGGACTGATATCTTTCTTCTTACCCAGAAACCATTTTGCACTCCTTTTTACTCATTCTATCTCTGAAGTCTCAACCAACACTGGTTTCTCTTTCTGGGTTGACTTAACTGTTGATAAAGTTTCGGGCTTTGTTTCGTTTTTGGGTGTTTCTCTGTGAGTGACTCATTTTCATATTTGATCGGAGAAGAGTAATTTTGATTGAAGTTGGTTGTTCAGGCGTGTGTTTTCGCTGGAAATCGATTTTTAGAGAATCTGAAGACAATAATTGTAAGCAAAAAAACAATTTTTTTTTTTTGAAAAAAGAAGTGTGATATTCCTTCTTCTTGTTTTTTCGCTGGATGTTCATTTGTCCACAAGGGTTGTTTGATGGAAGGATATAATATAAATAAATGTATTAAAGAAAATGAAGTTTTGGACTGGATCTTATTCCGGCTTTCCCTTTTCCTTGTCTCCAATGATGCTTTTGACCTTCTAAACCAACAAAATGGCGGTTGCAAGTTATTAGTAAATCATATCGTATTTTTGTACATACATGTAGTTATATATTTATATATATATATATATATATTTATTTATTTGCGATTCTTCTTCACACACCTAACTCTGCGATATTATTATTATTATTATTTGTCTGATGTACATTGAATCTGGGACTATGCAGGGTGAAAACTGAGGGTGAAATTTCACAGAGAAAGAGAGCTGAAAGACCTATATCTGAAGTCATTTTTATGTGTCTCTGAGGTTCAGGGGAGATTGGGTTGGATTGTTTTGTTTTCTGATGAAGAAGGAAGGACAATATACTATTTATGCAGAGGAATCTTATGTGGAGGCTTCCTTCTAAATGTTTTCGATAGTAGAGCCAAATAGTTGGATCCAAATCACACTCCCCTTTACCTTTTCTGAAGCAGCTTCTTTTCGACTATTTTGACTTGATAGGTTGTTTGAAGGTACAAAAAGCACAACAGCTAGTGGAGTGAAGGGCCTCCTTTCAAATCTCTCATCAAGCAGTGTGCTATGCTATGCTATCTTTCACTGTTTTGAATCTTGTTGGAGGTTAGAAAGCTTGAAGTGCATTTTGCATTTTGAACTGGAGGCTGCTGCACCCTCAACCTCTTGCTTCTTGCTTTCTGATCCACAAAAGGGTATCTGATTCTTCCCGGATTTTATACTACTTTAGGAACGTACTTGAAAAAAAAAAAACCAAGATTCTGTGAACGTTGGGGAAGGTTTTTACTTTTGAGTGTGTGATACTGCTACAAAAATACAAATGGTTTGAATTTGGTTATAAGAATTTGTCTCTTTTATTACCCCGTGGAATGTACAAGCATGTTGGTGATAAGATAAATTATAATTGTTGTGGTGGGGCAGGCTAATGATTGATATATATGACACTGAACGTCTCCTCGTGTTTCACTTTCTCCTATGTAGAAATTGCCAACACATATGCTTTGGATGGTTGTTGAGAGTTGAATCTTTTGAGCAAGGAAGTTCTTGAGGCATTGTTGTTGGTACTGATGAGTCGAGAGCAACAGAAGCGGGGGAAGCAAGAGAAAGGTTCCGATGGTGCTGAGAAGGTCATTGTTGCCGTTAAGGCATCAAAAGAAATTCCAAAAACTGCTCTTGTTTGGTCCCTGACCCATGTTGTTCAACCTGGGGATTGCATTACACTGCTAGTGGTTGTGCCTTCACAAAGTTCAGGTGATTGTGATTCCTTTTTCGCCTGAATTTGATCTACTTTTGTGCTTCTTTTTCTGGGTGGATATTGTTTCTCTGGCAAATTGGAAAAAGGGGGATTTGATTCCATTGATTCAGATGCGAGTATGTGACATGGTCAGTGGTTTCTGTGGTTTTTCATTTTGAAATTATGTCACTGCAGTGTGTGACAGGAAATAATGAGTGCATTCTTAAACTATGTTGGTGTTCCTTTTGTGGGACTTTGAACCTTGACCATGCTATTATGTGTAAATGACTGTTATTCTACTCATATGCAGGCAGAAGATTATGGGGGTTTCCGAGATTTGCTGGTGACTGTGCCAGTGGTATTAAGAAGTACCCTCCAGGAACAATATCAGAGCAGAAGAGTGATATCACTGATTCTTGCTCTCAGATGATTCTTCAACTCCATAATGTCTATGATCCAAACAAGGTTAGTAGCCTTGTTGTATGCAAGGTTCATGCAAATTGAATGTTGAGGTCGAATTCTCATTCCACTCTTTTCTCTGCAGATCAATGTCAGGATTAAAATTGTTTCTGGATCACCTTGTGGAGCAGTGGCAGCAGAAGCCAAAAAAGCACAAGCCAATTGGGTCGTGTTAGACAAGTACTCTCTCTTATATCTTTTCCTCGTTGAGAAGCATGCTATTGTAACCATTAAACCTGATGATATCTACATTTTTGGTGATTGTAATTGAGTTTGTGTTGTTGCCTTCTTTGCAGACAGCTCAAGCATGAAGAAAAGCGATGCATGGAAGAACTACAGTGTAACATCGTGGTTATGAAGCGTTCTCAACCAAAAGTACTGCGGTTGAATTTGATTGGACCTCCGAAGAAGGATGTTGAAGAAGCAGGTCCATCACCTCCTGAGCAAGATGACATGTCTGAAAAGCGAAGCAAAATAAAGCTTGATTCCTTAAATTCTATCAAAGGACCTGCTGTAACTCCATCTAGCAGCCCTGAGCTAGGGACACCATTCACTGCAACTGAAGCTGGTACTTCATCAGTGTCAAGCTCTGATCCGGGAACTTCACCATTCTTCATCTCAGAGACGAATGGTGAGTCCAAAAAGGAGGAAACTATCCTAGAAAGTCAAGAGCTTTGTGATACTAATTCAGAAACTGAAAGTGAAAGTCTGTCCACATCTTCAGCAAGCATGAGATACCAACCATGGATCACAGAATTGCTTTTGCATCAACAATCATCACAACGCAATGAAGAGAGATCAGAGACAACTCATGGTATGCCTCAAGCTTCTACAACCAGAGCTTTCCTAGATAAGTATTCTAGGCTTGATAGAGGAGCTGGATTTGAAATCTCAACCTATAGGAATGACATGGATTTCAGTGGAAATTTAAGAGAAGCAATAGCATTATCTGGAAATGCCCCACCTGGTCCTCCTCCACTGTGTTCAATATGTCAACACAAAGCACCTGTTTTTGGAAAACCTCCAAGATGGTTCAGCTATGCTGAGTTAGAACTTGCTACAGGCGGTTTTTCGCAGGCCAACTTCCTGGCTGAAGGAGGGTTTGGATCTGTTCATAGAGGGGTTCTACCAGAAGGACAAGTCATTGCTGTGAAGCAACATAAATTAGCTAGTTCTCAAGGTGATCTTGAATTTTGTTCAGAGGTGGAAGTCCTGAGCTGTGCTCAACACCGGAATGTTGTTATGCTCATTGGGTTCTGTATAGAGGATAAGAGAAGGCTACTGGTTTATGAGTACATATGCAACGGATCATTGGATTCTCATTTATATGGTGATTTCTCTTGCTCCTATACCAAATTTTCTCATGATAGAAATAACCTTTTTCCTATTTTGAATTAGCTTGAACTTGGCGAAGAAAACATTCTGCATGCGATGATGTCCATAAACTGTCAATTAAGTGTCAGTAAATAACTTTAAAATGGTATTAGTTAATATAAAAATCATATTTTTGGCTTATAAATGGATACGCCAACTATCATTTTCTTTTTTGTCTTTAAAAGGGCTACATTTATGCATAGTATATGTTAACATCATGATGTTTTCATGTTACATTCAGTGATATGAACATGGTGACTTGATTATAAATTGATTTAATAATGCTTAAGAATATTTCAGGGCGACAAAAGGATCCATTAGAGTGGTCTGCACGGCAAAAAATTGCTGTTGGTGCAGCTCGTGGATTACGATATCTTCATGAAGAGTGCAGAGTTGGTTGCATTATCCACCGTGATATGAGGCCAAACAACATTCTCATAACTCACGATTTTGAACCTCTGGTAGGGTACTGCTTTGCTTCCTCTGTACAATGCCGTGTCATAGTTTACATATTGAAAGACACCAGTACTTTATTATTGAATATTCATCTCTCTACAGTTTTCTCTCTCTCTCTGTCTCTCTTCAGTTCATTAAAATAATTGTGAAATGCTTAAAAATATATTTTTCAATTTCCTACATATCACAGTTTGTGTTGAGGTGCATCAAATATATCCTTCAATTCAAAGGTTATTAATTGGGCTAAATTATGTTATGAAAAAAGGTTGGTGATTTTGGACTGGCGAGGTGGCAGCCTGATGGAGACACAGGTGTGGAAACTAGAGTGATTGGAACATTTGGGTAAGTTTTTGTCTGGATTTTGACTTAGTTTCATAGTTAAATTTGTACATATATATATATCACTGAATTTGCAACTGAACTATGCCGTTTTTGTGTAGGTATTTGGCTCCTGAATATGCTCAAAGTGGTCAAATCACTGAAAAAGCTGATGTTTATTCCTTTGGGGTGGTATTAGTTGAGCTTGTTACTGGGAGAAAAGCTGTGGATCTCACTAGGCCAAAGGGACAGCAGTGCCTTACCGAGTGGGTAAGTTTAGAGTATGAGAATGTCTAACTTCATAAACTTTTGGATTGTTGGATGTTGGCACCATTTCAAGAATAAATAGTAACTCTCAAGTGAAACATGACACTCCAAGTCTATAAAAGTTTGAATTTCTGTTGTTGTTTATGTTAGCCTTTGTCTGATTGTGTAAACTTTTGGATATTAAACAGGCACGACCTCTCTTAGAAGATTATGCAACCGAGGAACTGATTGATCCAAGACTTGGTAACCACTATTCTGAAAATGAGGTGTATTGCATGCTCCATGCTGCCTCATTATGCATTCAGCGAGATCCTCAATGTAGACCACGCATGTCACAGGTAAAGGAAGTTTTAAGCCCTTTTGTTCTTTTGCCAAACTTTGCTTGATGAAAAAAACTCACAATGGCATATAGTTCTTAGAACTTTATCAAGTTAAGCAGAACTCTGAAGAATCAGAACATGTTTTCCAAAATATCAGGAAGCTTGTATAGTAATTCCTCACATGCATGCATGCAATGCACTTGTCAACTTTCCTAAGTTCCTAAAATTGATCCATTCTTCACTGAAATACTAAAAGGCAAGTTTTGTGATACTTGTGGTTGTTTATTGAAGGTTCTGCGAATACTAGAGGGTGACATGGTGATGGACACAAATTACATCTCCACTCCAGGCTATGATGCAGGAAACCGAAGTGGTAGACTGTGGTCAGAGCCATTGCAAAGGCAGCACCATTATAGTGGTCCCCTTTTAGAAGAGACTCTGGAGTCCTTCAGTGGGAAGCTATCCCTTGAAAAGTACAAGCCTTCCTACTGGGGTGATAGGGACAAGGCTAGAAGGGCCTCATGTGAAGATGACATTTGAATTGATTGATGAAGAAGATTGCGTTCTTGTTATGCTAAATATATAGAACATGCTTGTTCTCCACCTATTTTGTTAGTTTTTTATTCCTTTTTTCTTGTGCAATGGGATCTAATTTTGCATTTGTATAGCAGAGTGAAAGTAGGATAGGTAAATATAGAAGCTTTTGAAGAATTTTCAGGAAATCCTGTAAGTTAGTGCCTCAGTGACCTTGATAGAGTTAGTGCTGCTGTCTACTATCTTCATCACTCTTTAAATCTCTCTCTCTGATCTTTTATATTATATTATATGATCCAAAAACCATTACAATTTCAGTAAAAATTGATTAGAAATATCTGAACTAATGGAAGTCATGGACCATTTAATAATCTCTATCTCTCTCCCACATGATTTCTTTCTCTCTTGTTCCAATGTTTTTGCATGGACTTGCATGCATTGAAAAATGAACAAACTTGGTGGTCTGAGACTGTCATGTGAACCAGCAATCATGATAATGGTAGTCACATCAGTTAACTTTTTAAGCCTTACAGAAGGGTGAAATGGGATTTGTGATAATTTGTGTTCCAATTTTCAACACTGAAGGATGCAAAATCAAACAAACACCTTGGTTGGTTGATTATGACAAGTTTTTATTTATTTTTTGATGAATTCTTGACTTTTGTAACATCTAAAGCAAAATATATTGGTTGGATGATGGGGACAGGGCTGTGTGGTGCAGACATTGTAGGATCAAGAGACATGTCAAGTGTCCTGTTTTCCGGTTTTGTATAGGCAAGTTACAAGCAAAGGGAGTCCACACCTTATCCCGAGGGTGACTCTGTCTCAGTCTTGTCCGTGTATATCAACATCACCAAAAAACTTTACAGAACCCACACCTTTGATTCTTCCGATAGATCAATGCAATGCTGTGTAAATTTGTACACAACTATCTTGTAAACTGTGAGTACCAACAAAATGTATTATTTTCAATTTGGTACATTTCGAGGGTGGATCACGAAGTCGATAAGATGCTCATTGATCCTCATTCATATGGGCCCAATATGTATAATTAATATTTTGTACGTAATTTTTTTTTAATAACCATTAATACTTTGCGTAATTCATGAACATAGTATTTTCTTGATATTATCAATAGTTAAGGTCAATTTATATGCTTTAGTTCACAGTACTATGTAACATCACACGCAATAAATATCCTCTTGGTCATTCCCAATGCCAGTGGTAATCCGTCGAAGGGGCAGAGGAGGTTGCTTCAGGACGTAGCAACCATGAACTATCTCTTCTTTATGCACGAATTGATGATTTTTCAAAAGAAATCACCAAAAAAAAAATTTAGTATCACTAAGTATGGATTCAATTTATATAAAAAATTTACACCACTCTTAACTAAAAATTTTAAAATAATAAATTTATAAACTTAATCCTGATACGATGTTTAACTTAGACTCTAAGTTAAATTCCCATCATGAATGTATTTAAATGTTACTATTAGATATATCTCCTTTGAAACTAATTATATCCCTTGTTTTAATTTATTTAACTATTTTGCATGGTTAAATACATTTCTAGAAAAAAAAAAAAAGTGAACAATTTTGAACTTAACTTTGTTTTCTGGTATAAATAAGTTGCAAAATTTTTTTGCGAGGGGGTTTTCAAGAGAATGTGGATGTGGTGGAGTCTGTGCCACATTATTTCGGTGATGTCACACACTTAACTAAAATGATTAGTATTTTTATTAATTAGTTTTTAATTAAATAAATTAAAATTAAAATTCTTTTATATTCTAAAATATTCTATTATAATCAAAAACTCTAAGGAAATATTCGTCATTTAACCTACGTACTAAAATAAAACTTAATTGAATTTTTTTAGATGAAAAAAGTAATAAAATATCAAAATTAGATCAAGCATTAATTCTTCTTAAATAATCAATAATAATAATAATAATAATAATAATAATAATAAAAAGAGTAAAAAAAATGTAAAAATTGAACTGTGCGTGATTGACATGCACCTGCATGGGCACGTGATGGACACTCCCGCTCTCTATCTCTCTCATTTGGGATTTGGCGCCAATTTATTGTTGGAAGGTTAAAGCAAAAGAAAAAGCAAACCCTTGAATCGAAGAATCAATGGCTTCAAGCTCTGGTGCAGAAGAGGCGTCACTGGACGACGATTACGCTTCCTTGATTGCAACCACCGATGTGGAGCTTCTCAAGCGAGCATGGCGTAACGAGAAGGCGGCGCCGGAGATTCTCCGATACGAATCCCATTTGATTTCCCGCGTCAAGGAACAGATTGAACTCATGGTACGCAACTTCTCATACCTCAAACCCTAACCAATCTTCTCTTGCCTCCAATTTTTAATTCGTTTGTTTGTTTCTGTTTGTGCAGGAGGAAACAGTGGAGGAGAAATCCAGTGTCGGGAATGATCCTCTCTCAGTGTCTCTGTATCAGATGGACTTGGACAGAACCCTCTTTCTGTTGAGATCCTATCTCCGCATCCGCATCCAGAAGGTAGCCACCTTCTGTGTTATTATGCCTGTTAATTCTCAATTCCTTCAAGTTGTGGAAAATTGTGGACAAATTTATATAAACACTGGAGAAATGTATGGACAAAATTCCTTTCAAGTATTAGCAGTGACAATAGGAACATTAGGAACATTGCTCTAGAGAAATGTTTGGATTAACTTCTATAGACACTTTTAGAAGGAAAAAAGAATTAAATTTGTCTGTAAATTAAAATTAAGTTAATTTATGCAAATTCTCTCATTATTTTCTCTAAATTTAGATTTTTAACTTATTTTTAAGTTAGTTTTAGCTTATGAAGAAACTTGTTTCACTTTTTTCTTCTCTTAAGAATATTTATGAAAGGTTAAACCAAACATAATCCAGATGAAAATTTTGAGGGATATTTGTTTCCCTAATAGTTTTGCAGCTTGCATTTTTAGTACCTGCGTACAATGGGTTAAAACAATTAGGGTGGGAGGTAGTTGCTGAACTAATTTGAATACTGGCCAAACTGGGAATTAACTTCACCAATTTCTCCGTTCATTGAATATTTTTGTTTTTTATTTTCATAACCATGTTTCTATTGTAGATTGAAAAATACATGTTTCACATCCTAAAAACCGAAGAACTTTGGAACAGGCTATCCAAAGACGAGAGAGATTTCGCCAGAACGTAAGTCTATCCGTTATTTTTGATTGTTTGACGAATTGTTTTCTGACTAGCAATGTGTTTTAACTGATAGCATTAAAGCATTCTCATTGTGGGTTTTGAATATGGTTTTCTTGTTGCAGGTGTACAAGTGACCTAAACCAACATCTAGAGGAGACTGTTCTGTCGAAGCTGCCAGAAAATTATCAGTCTGTGCTTAAGCAATCTGTAATAAGTGAAGAGGAGGACATGGGTAATTTATCATCCCTAGAACTTAGAAGACACTTTAGGTTATTTTGTTTCATTGCGTCATTCTCCATTGTGTGTCTTTAAGAGTAATCAAATTGGCTCTGCCTAAAACTCACCAGTCTATAATGAAGTTAACTTTCATACCTTGTCAGTTACATGAAAAGTCTGACGATGAGTTCTGTAGTAGTTTTCTGAATGATCTGGCCTTCATGCTTCTAGCTTTTTCTTGCAGTATCCAGCTTTCTAAAATAAGATTTTGGGCACTAATCTTCGCATTTTTTGACGGAAAATTAGTTTTTGAAGTTCTTGAAACTCTTGTATTGTGCACCCTTAGTGTTAGAGTATATGAAATATCTAGAAATACTTACCGTATTTTAGACTATCGTTCAGGATTAATTCCATGATTCCGCCATTGTCTCTTGGGATTGATTGCTATAGTTTCCAAACTTTGTAATGTTACATTGAGTTGTACTTCATTATAGATAGCTATTATATTTTTTTTTTCTCTTACTCACAAAATCGCACACACAATTTAGTATCATATTGGATGGTTCTAGGTAAGTTTGATGACAACCAACCTTGTGACTTGGAGGTCAAGTCACATGTTTAAATCCACTTGGTAGGAGCCTGGTTGAGTGAGTTCCGCTTTATTTTTTCTATCCTTTGTGCATATCAGTAATTGTGGATTCTTTTCCGGGAAGAACCGAGTTAGATTTTGAGGGGTTTCTCTGTCATCTTCCCCACTTATGTTTTTCCCTTCTGCTAAATGATGTCTTTGATTGTCTGGGATCCAGATTAAAGGAAAATTATACTTTGTCTTTCATTTTTTACTTTTATCTTTTACTCTCTGACGAGGCTTAGTATCAGTTATTGATTCTTTTAAGAAAAAAGATAGTGACACATTAATTAATAATCTACTCAAAGAATAAAAAATGAGAGTCATATTATCATTGTCTTTACATCAAATCATACTTTGGTTCTTAGTTTACCATATGTTATTTTCTTGAAGTTTGTGTCCTCACGACCGTGACAAAATATTTTGTTTGTGTGTTTTCAGTGCCAGAACCACAACTAGATACATTTGTTTTATGTAGAAGTAAAGAGTATCTCACGGGCATTCAACTCGAAGATGGACCTGCTGATGACAGGCAATTTTTGTATTCTTGTAATAATTTATTTTGCTCGTTTTAAAAGGTTAAAAAATAAATCAATTTATCTGGCAGGTCGAAGCTGTTTGAGATGGAGCCAGGTGTCCTCCATTTCATATGTTACAGATCAATAAAAGCACTTGTGGAGAGCGGTAAAATTGATCTACTCTGATAACTTCAGTTTCTCGATGTTGCTCTTCACATGCCCGCCAATGTTTATTCACAACTTTGTTTTTCTTTATAAATTATGGTGTACCAAGTCTGGATGTTGTCAAGGGTATAGGTACTACATTTTCACATCATATTGTGGCGTGAAAATTCGTGAGATAATATATTCCTTGTTTTTTTTTAATTAACACGTGTTTAAAACTTGTATATAATTAATTTAGTATTTCTGAAATTGGTTTTGCTTCTGAGCAAGTAAATAATACAAACACGATCACCTGCAGTTCGAAAGGAATTTATTATGCATGCAGTCGAAATTCAATACTGTACGATAGCATTGGAAAACTTTTTCCTTCAATGGATAGCATTCCCTTCAGATGGAAGTTGAATTGAAAATAATTATCTAGTGTTCAAAAACAATTGCAACGGTAAAGTTTGGTTTGTCATTTTACAACGTTTTTTTTTTCAATTAATAGGATTCCAGCAATTGAAGATCTGAGTTAAGAGAACATTGATACCAGATGAATTCATCACTTAAGTTGTCATTCTAAAAGTTATGTTGTGTACTTAGATTGGACATACACGTAAAATTTGTGGTGCTGTTCCCAAATTAAAATATGAATCATTGTTTCATGTTTCTTGGGCACTTTTTTCTTTTAAACAGATTATTGTAAAACATTTATTATTTATTACAAAGAAAAGCAAAGAAGACAAACAACCTTGCATTTTTGGCTTCTATTTTTTTTATGAATTTGGTATTAGTATTTTCTATTTACTGTCGTAAAGAAAAATTTCAGAAACATAATTAAGAATCTAAACAGAACATGAAGTGTAGTTTGTTAGCATTACTGCTGATGTGGTTTACATTTTTCATAATAAAAATATAGTTGTTCCTAAAACTCGGAAGTTCAACCAAAAACATTTATCTATCACTAATTTTCTTTCATTGTCTCTCTTTCAATGTCCAATCCACGACCACAAGAACAAAATTCATGATAGGAGTTTCGAGTTTCAAAAGGGACAAGTACTTGGATGTAATGATTGATTATCTCAATGCATGATGATTAACATGTTTTCAAGCTTCTATACCAACGTTCCAACTCATTACATGATTTGAAGCATAACTAAAGGAATGTCCATTCTTATTGTTCCTTTAACATGTTGCAACTACTTTATATCTAAAACCAAATTATCCCGTAGCTGTTTTACCTCCAATTTTTTTCCTAATGCTTCCTCATTTTAGACCTTGCGTATCTAGAGAGCACAGATAAAAAAAGAAGAGAGTAAATTAGAAAGATGAAACATCCAATCAAAGCAGAATAAAAATTAATAGAAGTCGTTAGGTTAGAGATTACTCTATGTGCATGCCACCCCGATCTGATGATGGAAGCAAGCTTCCTTGAAGCTCCTCCACGACCTTAGCAGCTTGATCAATTTCCTGTCAAAAGATGGAAGGTCGACAAGATAATCTATGACGGGTAAAAATCCAGAGCAAGGTTATTTCAAAGATAAACTGTGCTAGAGCCACACTAGTTAACACATCTTTTCTACCACACTATTATTGGTTAAGATTAATTTAAAATTACAAAATTAAGAGAAATAATCATTAAATAACAAGTGAAGCCCACAAAAATTTGTTATTTCCAATAATTTTTGTCAATCAAATAACAAGTGTTGCCAGCATTCTCTTGACAGATATGGTATGCATAAATATACTTTGTTGGCAAAGCAATGAAGAGCACTTTTTAACAATGACAACTACGATTTCCTGCCAGAACCTTAACTTACCTCAAAATCAGCAAATGCAACTGGCATTCCTCCTCTAGAGCGCATTTTGACCATGTTGAATCCAGCATATCTGGAAATCATGGAGTGAAGACATTAAGTTTATGATAAACACCAAGTAGATGGAAAACATTGCACGGTCTAGATATAAAAAGAATCAGCTTGCTCAGCACTGGTCCAATCTGAATAACAACACCAGAGGCCCTTAGCAGGTTCATCAACAAGAGAGAAGGAGCAAGGAGCAACTCACGCAGAAAAGGCTTGCTTTAATTCATCTTCAGTGCAGTTTGGGCCAAGATTTGCAATAAATAGAGTGGAACACAGTCCTCCGGCACTGCCCTTTTCATGTTGCTCCTACAGCCAATTTGAAAAGATTGCATAGCAAAAAAATTCTTGATGGGAAAAAGCAAGCAACAACTTTTACACACTACTCAAATTTTAATCTATTTGTTGAGACAAAAGAAAATGATATGAATTCTATGTGCTGCATTTAAAGCAGACAACAATATTGAATGGTTTCCACTAAAGTCTAGAAGGGTTCCAAGTTTTTCACTAGAACTTACCACGGGTATAGCATGGCCAGAACCAACAGCTGCATCATCACTGCATACAAGAAGAGAATATTATAGACTCGGCGTCCCACTACAATATTCAAATACTAGTATATTTTAATCTGTTTGCACAAAAATTTGCAAAATTTTGAACTGAGCTAAACAGTTGTTCAAATTTATTGTACTCTCAACCTTGGTATGATTGGTATATCACCATGGTTGCCGTCACTGTCTGATGGTTCATCAGGGTCACTGTCACCTAAATGTGAAATATGTGCAGATGAGAATGAGACACAGAAACAAGACGGGCAAGAATATGAAACCTAAGTTGATTGTGCTGCACCTCTCCCCTTTTCCCTTTCTAATCTCACTCACCCCATTCAAATTAAATGAAGAGGACACTTAATTATGGGTGCAAACAAGACAATAGCAGCAATCTAGATTACATTTTAGAAACCAGTACACACACTTTGCCTTGAACTCAATAAAGTAACATTACCATCATCACTTGATGATCCTTGAACATCACGCTCCCCTTTGCTCCTTTTGTCTATAACCACGTAGGCTCCACCGCCTATGAAAAGTAAAAGTCCAGTAAAAGGCATTAAGTTTAAACCATAAAAGTACAACAAGCTCAATTCCTCCAGAATTCAAAGAGATACATAAATTGGGGGGAAATTGAAGAAAAGTTGCTACACAGAATGAAAATGAGTAAATATCTAGATGAAGATGCTACACATTCATCATAGCTTGAGGATAATTTCATTTTTTTTATTCCTTCTTTTTATTTATCCCTAGTCATGCATGCATAATATACACACATACATACCTGGTTTTCGCTTTCTCCTGGAGTTTGACCTGGCAAGTTCAATATGTAAAACAGATCCAGTTTGAGGATCAAATTTCACACCCTGGTGAGAATCATCAACCAAAAGAGAACTCAATAGAAGACCAATTTCTATAAACTGAAAACATCTCCCCAATAAATTACACTCAATTTCTTTTCACACTTCATAAAAATCCCACTACCTTACATGCATGCGCTCACACTGCAATTTACATTTAGTCTAAATAGTAGAAGCTCATACCAAAATGTTCACTCCAAGGAACAAAATTAAATAAATAACTTTATAATCATCAACTCAAGCTATCATCACTGATTAAAATTTTTCAATAAGCACTTACAGGAAATTAAAAATAAATTAAGTTTCTCCCAAAGCTTGTGAACAGGTTAAAAATAAAGAGCTTCTACAAACTAACTTTTACATAAACTTCTTTCAGTTAATAGGATACGTGAATTTAATTTTTATTTCTCTAATAGGTTTTTATGAACAAATTTATCCAAACACGAGATAAATTCCTAACCCTAGCGTTCATCACGATCACGCCACCAGGTACTCACATTCAAGGAGTGCAGCGCTGCCATTGCCGATTGGTGGTTGAAAAACGTAGCAAACGCCACGACCTGAAAAAGAAAGCCAACTTTGATTCTATTCAGAGAAAATTCACGCGAAAGCCAACTTCGAATGCATCAGTTATGAGTAGATAGGAACAATATAGAAGAAAGAAAGGGAGAAGGGGCGGTACCTGGTTGGCGCGGCCGGTGTACTTGAGTTGGCAAGAGTCGAAGCCGGGGCGGCGGCGGAAGAGGTTGTGAATCTCACGCGCCTTCACGTCGTCCGGGAGCCCCGACACGAAGAGCGTGTTGATGTTGCTCCGATCATCTTGTTGGTACAGGTAGTACGGATCGAACGGCGGCTGAGCCATACGCACCGTCGTATCCGGTGGCAATGGTGGACGCCGGGGAAATATCTGCGAAGATGTTGACGGAAGAAACCGCCGGTGGTAACTCTTGTGTTGTATACGGACGGAACGGAAAGGGAAACGAAAAGTGTCAGTGTGTTGCTCTGTGTACTTCTCTTTCTCCAATGTTTATTATCTTCAAAAATTAATATTCAAGCTCTTTGCTGCTTAATTAAAATATTTGAAGCAAATTGATTTATTAATTATACATTTAGTTAGTAATTCTCCTTAGAATAAAGTTTGAGGATTTAAAAATACAATAGAATGAATTGAAATTCCTAAAATAATATCTATTGTTTCACAATTTTAGTAAAATACTCTCTTTTTAATGATTTACTCCATATATACACATCTTCTCTCAATATATACTAACAAAATTATTTACTACATAATGAACACACAATATTTCTTCAACTTGCATATTTTTATATTTTGCTTTTTAAATAAAAATATATTTTTAGATCAAATTACTTGATTGATGACCGATTTAAGTTTGTAACCAAATATAATATCGCTCTATGAATGTTAATTTTGGTTACAAGTAAAAAGTTTTGTGACTATAAATTAACAAGATCAAAATAAAACACAAACATCACAGACTTTCCATTTGAGTTAATACACACTTATTTAAAAACACTTAAATTTAGTATGATAATGTTTGGAATAATTTAAATGTGAATCACAGTCTTATCGAATAGAAAAAAATAAAGTTAAATACTATATAAAATGAAATAACTATAACTTTATTGTCTTAAAATTTTTAGTTAAAAGTAGTGTCAAATAACTTGTATGTGTAAAGACTAATGTTATATATATCTAGAATCACAATTTGTCAATAACTATAACCAAACCATATGAAAATATGAAAAAATATATAAACTCATCAATGGTATTAGAGCTAATGGTTCTGAATGACTGATCACATAAAAATAACAAAAAAAAATACTATTCGGGTGATTGACAATATAACCATCACAAAAAGAATTATCATACACCTGAAGGAAAATATATCATATGAAAAAGAAAAAAAACTCACCATTAAGGAGAGATTGTTGAGAATAATCTAAGTGTGAGTTAAAATCACATATTGGATAAAAAAGACAAAGTTAAATATTATATAAGATGAAAGACTCATAACCAGATTGTTTTAAGATTTTGGATTTAAAGTGATGTCAAATAATTTATATGTGTAAAGACTAATGTTAACCACAATCTTTAAATAATGATAATCCCTATGAAAATATATAAACCGAATGTATCATCACTTTAATGTCATGACCACATTTTAAATTGTTTATTTCACTCTAGCTTATAATAATAAAAAAATAATAATATGTGTTGATTCTCATGTGTTGAATTGACTTCTAGTATGGAATAATATCTCAAAGAACTTCATGACCATTTTATCTTAATCTAATTCTTGAAGTTCTTCTATCAATTTTTTACAATATTCTAAAAAAAAAGACTTTCCACCTTGTATGGAAGTGGATATTTTTGTAATGTTGAATTCAAACACTTACATCTCATCATCGTCTTAAAAGAATCTATTTGATAGCATACTGCAAATATCAACTTCATTGTTGATGGAGTTATAAGTATCAATAATGATACCTCCTTTTTTTTTCAGACCATTTTAACACCAATCTCTCAAAATTTTCATTTTATACCAATGTTGTAATGATTATTTTATTTTAATATTTCATATCTTTGTTGCATCTACGAGTTTATTATTGACAATAAATTAAATTTAACTTGGTAAATACAATATTAAATTATATATCAAATAAATATGTTAAAGTTGAATCTTACACAAATAAAATAAATTATTTTCTAAGTTTACAAAATTATAGTAATTAATTAATACTAAACGTGAATACTAATCAGTTTAACAAACAAAAGAGTTACATTAATATATTGTTAAAATTGAAAATCTTAATTACATCTGAAAAGTAACATTGATTTTTAAAATTGTAAAGAATTGATTGAATATTTTATTGATAGAAAGAAAAAATTGCACAAATAAATAAACAATAGAAAAAATAATTGAGGAAAAAAAAAAGTCAAAACTTTCATTTAAGTGTTGTCTTGTAGCTGATTCAAAGAACTTAACCCAACCACATAATTTCCCTCCCAAACACCAATTTCATATTTCAGTTAAACCAATTTAACACAAAGTTAGAACAAATTATGAAAACAGAGAATAAAAAATGGACGCAATCATCATCATCATCTTCCAAAAATATGCAACAACAAAACATAAAACTGAACCAAATCTAATCAAAGAACCATTTTCTTTCTCCAAATTCAACAAAAAAAATTATACAGAAAACAAAGAATCAAGCAGCACCAGCCAAGGCCGCAGCAGCAGCTTCTTCCTCTTCCCCCAAGAACAGGTCCTCCGTCCTCCGGAACGCGGCGTGCGCCACCACCACCACGACGGCGACCGCCACGGCCACGAGAATGTTGACGGTGGCGTCGGTGAGCAGCAGCAGCGCCACCGTGAGAACGGCCATGGCGACGAGCACGAGGCGGTCGTCGACGAGGTGGCCGAGCAGGACGAGGGGCTCGTCGCGGAGGAAGTAGAGGAAGAGCCACGCCGCCATGAGGAGGAGGAAGACGATGAGCGAGATGGGGTGCCAGAGGAGGCTCAGGAAGAGAATCAGCAGCGCCACCATCGCGTAGTTCATGCGGAAGTACGACACGTTCACCGCCACGCGCGACAGCGCCTCCGCCGCGCCGCCGCCGGGGACCTTCAGCGAGCGGAAGTTCAGCATGGCCTTCCACGGCCGCCGCGTCCCCAACCCCGCCTTGATCCGCTGCTTGGCACGCGATATGTATTCCAGGTTCGGAGGCCCCGTGGTCGGAATCGTGCCGTAGGTTGTTGTCATGTTTCAGTTCAAGGTTGCTCCTTTTCTTAGTTCTTAGGGTTTTCTACTGTTAGTAGCCTCTGAGAAGAGAAGGGGAATGTGGTTATTTGAGTGACTCTGTGAAATGGGATCTGGGGTTTGATAATTATAGAAGGGGTTGGGTCCTACTCATTGTGACTTTGTTGCTGTTTTTCTTAAGATTGGGTGAATTATTATGTGTATCATTTGATGTGAGTTTGGTTTAAGCTAGTGGATTTGCATTTGGTTGCAGGTGAGTCCAAGTTTATGATTGACAAAAGGGTTGGAGGATGGTGTTGGTTCCAAAAGAGTGAAGACATTGTTATTTGGAAGGAGGTTGGTGTTGGTTTCTTCCATGGCTGAAACGTGAGGTGAGAAATCTAATCTTGCACTTCAATAGTCACTGCTTTTGTTGGAGATGTTTAACTTTGGAGAGGTGAAGTTTGATGAAAGTTGGTGGTTGGTGAATGTAAAAACACAGAACAGTTGATCAAGCCAAACTACACTCACATACACATTCATGGTCATGTTTTTGAAGTCCATGTTTCATGTAAAACGAAGTTGTTGTTTTGTATTTGTAGTATTGCACATGATGACAGAGACCAAAATTGGGATAATCTTAAGTTGGACCATACAGTGGATATAATTCAGACCACACTCCACTCTGTAGGGAATAGGGACGGCAAATCATGAGGCCACGACAAGCAATTAACGACCTAAGAAAGGTCCATGCCAGTGTGTCCATGTTGGAATCTCATCTCCAAGAGAAAGTTGTCAAATTCTTTTGCCTTTTCTTTTGATTGCTTCTAGCTTCGTTCCTTTTCTTTTTCTATTCATCCAAGGCTTCACAACAATCTCTTAAAATATAGTTTTTGATGGTAAGGTAACTGTTAATTGCTTGAAATTTTAAAGAAAAACAAAACTTTCACACTGTTGAACAAAACAAAGCACAATTTCTATGATTTAGTTTGTGCATGTATATTGATGTTCTCTTTTATCTGGTTATTCACTGAAAGAGACTGACAGAGGTATTGTTCTGCACAGACTCATTGAAAAGTAATGTGAAACTTTTAAACAAAAATGTCTTAAACCATAAGGACATAATACAAAATCCTAAGACAAAGTTTGTTGCATAACCATATTATATTTCATACTATTTGAACTCTGCACATTGATCCTGGTTTGTTCACTTGTGACAGATTTGATCAACTTGTATTATGCAGGTAATCACTCTGGAATTTTCTTTGCTACATCTCTATGTTCATCCCGAAATTGGTTAATATGTAGCACTTGGGAATTAAGGGTTCAGATTATCCACTCTTGGTATTTATAAGTGGGAAGAAAGGTTTTGCTACCCCTCCATGTGGATTAGAAGCAACAACTGATTCTCTCATTGGTTCATATGCCAAGGCTCAAAGTCATCTATGGTAAGTCCCACACCACACCCATATAATGTCCTATACTTGGTAAGTCATTTTTATTTCTTCCATCACTATGATCTTCAGCAATGGAATGAGAAAAGAGATTAATGAAGCATTGTAAAAGTTACTTTCAATGTTGCCTTAATTACACCAAAGATCCCTGCATCTGTTTTTCTAGTTCAATATAGTTGTAGTAGTTTAGTAGTTTAGGGATTTAAGTAGCATAAGCTTTGTCATGCATTAACTATGCTTTCATGATCTTATTATTAAGTACCAAATGTTTGTCTGAACATCATCTACATATATTCTGCCATATGAAGCATTGATATATCCAAAATCTGAACAGATATCCAAACTCATGTTCTCAAACGAGACTTTCTCTTTATTTCTTGTAGAACTTCTGTATTTCTGTACTACACCAAGTAGCTAGAGTATCATATTTGAATGAGATTACACAGATGGTTAGTTGGATGAAACCTATATATAATTTTAATTTTGAAAATAAAACAAGTAGTATTTTGAAGTGTTTATGTTAAGCTTGAATCAAAGACATCTAACTTCAATTGCTGTTGTAATAATTTTTAACTGCTGAAGAAAGATTGAGATAATTTTTCCAATACTTTGTTATGTCTCCTTCATTCTTCTCTTCTCTTATGATTCAAGTCAATTGAGGGAGAGATTATTAATGTGGAGGAAACTCACATGTTTCTACACTCAACCTCATACTTGATGTGTTTCTTTTTCCTTATATTTTGTTAATTTTCTTGTTTTGACTCAATTTGAAATTCATACTTATGCTTGGATTTCTTACCATAATAAACCTAATTTACAAGAAAAGAAGAAAGAACTTGAATAAAGCCTCAAAAGAGTATCCGTTATCTCTAATTCGTTTTCAATGTGAAGGAACAAACATAAGGTTAAAACACATGTGTTATCTGTGGTGCATGACTTGTAATTAGCTTTTCCTAACACCAATCAGTTACAAGATCATGAAAACTCTATGGTGAGACAAATTACTTCTAAAGGCAACAGCTAAATAAAGGAAAAATACTTTTAGGCATTTTCCCAAATAGGTGATGGACATTTTGAGACTTGAAGTTAAAAATATTCTAAAAAAAAAAAACTAATTTGAATCCTCCTTTAAATCGGAAACAACAACCAGATACTCTGGAAAATTTTCCACAGAACATGATCGGATATAAAAAAAATGGTGTCTCAATATTGAAATTCAAACCACATAAAACCAACTCCAAAATCTGAAGAATAAAATCTGAGACATTTTAGAAAGTGCAAAACCAATGTTAAAAAGATTTTGAAGGGAATTACAAAACAGTAGACAAAAGCATAAAAGCATAAGAGGAAGGTTAGGATCCTGTTCTTCGTTTATTATAACTGGTTGAAGATAATTTCAGTTTTATTTATATTTTTATTTACAGCAGTACTATAAAAGAATTTTTCTGATCTTTAATAAAAAATATCTTAAATATAGTTTTTTAAGTGGTTATTATAAGATTATCCGTGTAACTTTTTTCATAATCCGTGTATCTAATATTTACTCATTTTTATTTGTATATTGCGATAAATATAGCTCATAAATTTTAGTAAAACATTATTTATTGTTCACTCTTAAATCTTTGGTACCCGCTTTTAAAGTTAATAATTTGTTAATGCAAAGAACCTAATTGAGACATCTTTTCAAAAGTTGGGATTCAATTGACACATTTATAAAAATGGATACCAAACTGGCAGAAAGTGGATACGATCTGACTAATTAAACCTAAATCTATAATATTCAAAAACAAGTTTCCACCTACAATAAAATTCACTAAGAACATCATATATTACATTATCATATTTCCCAATATCACACATAGGACATAACAAATGCAAATTAAATTTTAATCAATGATAATATTTGAGAAACAATATAGTAATGATGGGTGCAGGAAGCAAAAGCGTGACATCTTTAGCCAGCAATAGAGATGGGAGATTTTTTTTACTCCACCCCATAATTTCTAGCTGCACCCTCATACTTTTAAAATGACAATTTTAACATTCATGAAAATGATTTTCGAATTACCTGATCGGGAAATCCTTTATAATTTTTAGAACATGATTTCTAGAATATAATTTTTAGAAAATGGTTTCTATAATAAATTTTCTGCAACGTATTAAATCTATTTATAAACAAGTTTTTAGCAAAAATAATTTTCAGAATATAAATATTATTTTTAGAAACGATTTTTTTAGAACAAGCTTTCTAGAACACAATCTAGAACATATTTAATGTGTTCTAGAACAAGAATTTTTATTTTTCAAAATGAAATTTTCTCTCCTTCCTCAACGGGGAAGAATAAAGGTGGTGCAATGTGAAAATATTATAGTCTTTTTCTTTTAAGGAGTGGAATTAGTAATACTGGATATGTAGGAAGAAAAAATGAAGATTGAAACCTTGGAAAAATGGGCCCAAGTTAATAATAATAAAATTGGGTCGGGTTAAACATTGCAATAGCTAATATATATTATAAGATTTATTATTTCAAGATAAATAGATTTTCAATTTCTTGAAAAATATCAATAAATAATCAAATATCATTTTTCTGTACACGATAAAAAAAATAAAAATAATGATATATTTTTGTTGTATCATGGTTCATTTAATAGAATCATTTCTAAGCGAAATCAATTTTTTTTCAAAAAAATCGCTATTGTAATTAAGATGATAAATAATTCGATGTAATTAAAATATGGAAAAATGTATACACAATTATCAAAATTTGAGTTTTGGCAGCTAGTATGTTTTTTCTCTGCCATTTTACATTTAAGAACCGATTCAATAACTAATTTTAAATTCAATTAGCTTTTGGTCCTTAACTTTTAATGAATTTTGGAACTAGTCCATATTGAAACTTTGGACTGATTTAGTCTTTTATCTCTCGAAATATGTGGATCTAGTCATTTTAATAAAATTTTATTAAATTTATTTAACATTTCAAGCGCGTTTCATAAAAAACTCAAATACAATCCTGAGATGTGAAACATCAAGTAAACTTAACAAAATTTGATAAAAAGACTAAATCTACGTATTTTGAAGGATAAATGACTAAATTGGTCCAAAATTTCGAAATTGACTAATTTCAAAATTCTCTAAGAGTTAATGACTAAAAACATATGAAAATATATTTTTTTTCAATTCCTGCATTAAAAAGATAATTTTTATTCTTATCATAGTCTAGGGACCCGTGCCTAACAGAAATTGAAAAGCAAACTTAATAAATACCGATCAAAATAAAACATTTTAAACCAAAAAGTTACTAAACTATAATTTATCAAACACTTAAGTTCTAATTGAATGAATCCAACTTTTGAGCTTGGTTTCTAAGTTCTGATTAGTTTTTTCCATTTTTAAGTATCTTATGCGTTAGGTAATGCTAAACAGACCCATGTTATGTTTCCTTCTAACAACCCACAGACAATACGTAATACTCATGCAACTCAATTTCTTTGGTCTGTTATAGATATGACATAACGAAAAACTTCATTTTTTTCTTCCAAGTTCCTTGCACTCTACAATCATTCTGTTAACAAAGTGTCAGTTCCACAAGGCCCTTCACCAACTTATCCATTTCTTGTGTAAATGTTTATTTAAATTTGCATAATTATGCTATGAAGCCTTGATACAAACACAGACACAGACATGGAGATACGACTATATTAAAAAACATAGACACGAGACACGGCATGTATATACATATTATTTTCAAACTTTCAAGTAACACATTGTCAACTAATATAGAAATTAATCTAATTTATTTATTTAATATAAAAAAAAAAAGTGAAAAATAGTGATCATATAATATTTTTTCCTTATTTTTTAATCATAATAGAAACTTCTATGATAAATTTACAAGTTTATGGATTTTTTAGAAAATCATTGAATTTGTGATTATTAATATTGTGGTTGAATCATGTCAAAATCATGTTAAAAACAAAAAAAAATGTCTTTCAAATTGGACACTTGACTGATACGTATCGGACATGGGACACGCCCAGTGTGTCCGGGCTTCATAGTAATTATGCAGTAATTATCCTCTTTAAAGAGTTACATTATTGTTGATTGATCACTGTATGATGTTGTCAATGTACTAAGAACAGTGGATAACTGTATTTTGTTTTGTACTTAACTACTTTCTGATTACGGTAAATTGAGATTTGGCTTCAAGAAACTTAGCTTCAAGCTAAAACTTGTGATGGCAAATACTTGAAGCTTGGATTGTGTCTGCATAAATGCAAAGTTACCGAAGTTTTCCAACTTTCAATTACATTCCAAGGTTCCCTTTGCTTCTTCATCTGCACTATAAGCTCAGCCACCTATAAAAGTGTAACATAACAATTAGTCATTGAAAATTGGCATGAAATCCATCATATGTTAAACCAAACTGCATAGTTCTCTGTCTCTCACCTTCTTATGAATATTTTAAGTATTACAACTGTGGAGGAAACTCCTAAGCTCCTCCATGGAACAATTGAAGCTACCATCTTCAATGCCTCACCTTACTCACCTTTATTTCCCTTCAATGTAAGTTCCACTAACACATGCTTTTACACATATGTTATAAGTGTTCAGTGTTGTGAATACAGGAACTACACTGAAAATTCTGCATTGTTCTTATAAATCATGGCGTGTTTTGATTTTGTTAGTTTTTTTCTGTTTTCAGAGTTTTTCTTGTTTTCAGTGTTTATGTACAAATGGAAAGCCTGCTTATGTGACTATAAAGATAGACAACCAGAAGTTTGCAAAAACCAGTGAAGAAAGCAACCGTGTGTGGAACCAAACCTTTCAGATTCAGTGTGCTCATCCAGCTGATTCATGCATCACCATTACACTGAAAACATCACATTCTTCCATACTGGGGAAGTTCCATATTCAGGCTCAGCAGCTGCTGAAGAAAGGAGGTTTGATCAATGGATTGTTCCCTCTCCTCATGGATAATGGAAAACCAAACCCAAAACTGAAATTGAAGTTTATGCTGTGGTTCAAACCAGCAAATTTGGAACCAAGTTGGGCAAAGATGTTGAGCAATGACTGGGAATTTCAAGGGCTGAAGGAGGCTAGTTTCCCACTAAGGTCAAATTGTCAGGTTAAACTTTATCATGATGCTCACCATTCTTCATCTTTTCAACCTCCCTTTGATCTGTGTGGAGCTCCAAAGAAGCTATGGGAGGATGTCTATAAAGCCATTGAGGGTGCAAAGTATTTAGTTTATATTGCAGGCTGGTCCTTCAATCCCATGACGGTTCTGGTAAGAAATTGTGCAGAATTTTCACATGACTTTTTATACTTATATGAGAAGTTGGTCAAGTTTCTAAGGATAAAACTTATCCAACAGTGATGTAAGTTCAAATTTCACTGTTGATGTAAAAATTTGTTAGTGTTTTTATAGGAACTCCTTGAGCCACAAAATTTGAACATGACATCATGTAAATGAGAGGATACACTCACCTTTCACATTGATATACATTTTTGTTTTAGAAGCTAATATGTTCTTTGGCAGGTTAGAGATCCTCACACAGAAATCCCACATGCAAGAGGAATTAAGTTAGGTGACCTATTAAAGAAGAAGGCAGAGGAAGGAGTGGCTGTGAGGGTTATGCTTTGGGATGATGAAACATCTTTACCATTTGTGAAGAACAAAGGTGAATTGAACAACCAAGATGAGGAAGCTTTTGCATTTTTCAACCACACAAAAGTGATATGCAGAAAGTGTTCCAGATTGCACCATATGTTCCCAACACTCTTTGCTCACCATCAGAAGACTATAACAGTGGACACAAAAGCACCAAAATCTGTTGATGACAGAGAGCTTATGAGCTTTGTGGGTGGGTTGGATTTGTGTGATGGAAGATATGACACAGAGCAGCATTCATTGTTTCAAACACTCATCAGGGAATCTCATTGCTATGATTTCTACCAAACAAGCATAGCAGAAGCTAGCCTCAACAAAGGAGGGCCAAGGGCACCTTGGCATGATGCTCATGCTTGTGTTATTGGTGAGGCTGCTTGGGATGTGTTAACCAATTTTGAGCAAAGATGGACAAAGCAGTGTGATCCTTCTTTTCTGATCCCTTCTAGCACTTTGGCAAATCTTATGCCAAAGACAAGCTCAAGCACTCATAGGGAGAGGAATTGGAAAGTTCAAATATACAGGTCAATTGATCATATCTCAGTTGGTGAGTTATCTACTGTAGAGAGGAGCATCCATGAAGCTTATGTTGAAGCAATTAGGCGTGCTGAGAGATTTATATACATTGAGAGCCAATATTTCATTGGAGGATGCCATTGGTGGAAGAAAGATAGGCACTGTGGTTGTACTAATCTGATTCCCATTGAAATTGCACTGAAGGTGGTGAGTAAGATTAAGGCAAAGGAGAGATTTTCTGTGTACATAGTCATACCAATGTGGCCAGAAGGAGAACCTGAAAGTGAACCTGTTCAAGATATACTGCATTGGACTAGAGAAACAATGGCAATGATGTATAGATTGATTGGAGAAGCAATACAAGAAAGTGAGGAACCAGCACACCCTAGAGACTACTTGAATTTCTTCTGTCTTGCAAACAGGGAACAGAAGGGACCAGGAGAGTATCTTCCACTAGATTCACCCCAACCTGAAACTCAATACTGGAATGCTCAAAAGAATAGGAGATTCATGGTTTATGTTCACTCCAAGTTCATGATAGGTAATATAGTACTAATCTTCAACTATAATTTTCTGTCATATTTTGCTCTTCTCTTGATTATCATCACAAAGGGTCTTACTCTTACATATTTTATCAGAGTAATCTCACTATGACAATCCACATGATCAAAATTTGCATTAAAGATCAACATAAGTTAACTGAAAAGAAACTTTAGTATTTTTGATTAGGAAAAGCATCTAAGTAATTGAAGTGTTTGTTGAAATGTGGTGAAGTGAAAGTTTTTACTAACATTGTTTCACTGCATGTGGTGGCATCAGTGGACGACATATACATACTGATAGGATCAGCTAACATAAACCAAAGATCCATGGATGGGAAAAGGGACACTGAGATTGCAATGGGATGCTACCAGTTTCAAGATGAAGATGATGATCACCAAATGAACATTGATGAAGTTCAAGCATATAGATTGTCTCTATGGTATGAGCACACAGTGAGTGTTGATGAATTGTTCTTGGAGCCAGAAAGATTGGAATGTGTGGAGAGAATGAGATCAATAGGAGATGAAATGTGGGAAATCTACAGCAGTGAAGAAATAAGGGACATGGAAGGTGTGCACCTTGTGAGTTACCCTGTGAGAGTAACACCAGAAGGGTATGTGAAAGACCTCATTGATGGAGTTCATTTTCCTGATACAAATTCTCTGGTGAAAGGGAAAAGGTCTAAAATATTGCCTCCTATCTTCACCATTTAGGTGTAAGGTTGAGTTATGAGAATACAAATGAACTAGTGTTCTAATAAATGCGAAGGAAAAAAAAACATAGATGTCTTAATTTTTTGTTTAATTTAGTACACAAATTACTTTAATGACTTAAAAAGAAATATACATGTCTCTTATTTACTTGCTTCAGAATTTAAAAGATGTTCATGTTCGGCAGATATGCATCTTTAGATATTTAAAATAAGAAAATGTCAGTTCGTCAACTTTAATAACCAAAAAATTATTAATCACTATAATGGTCGATTTAGATAGCAATTCATAAAATAAGAAATTATTGATTATTAAAATAATCATTATTATCAATAAAAAATTATAATTAGTTGTTAAATTTGTCACTAATTAAGTAGAAATTAATGTAGAAACCAAATGTTGTTTTGGTAGTAAAAATCTTGGTAACTAATGTTTAGCGACGAATTATCTTTAGTAGTTAAAATCTTAATAAATAAATTTTAAAAACTAATTTATAGATCAATTATAATTTTTTTATTCATAATAATGACTATTTTAGTAACTAATAATTTTTTATTTTGTAAATTAATATCTAGACCGGTCATTATAGTGATAACAATTTTTAATCACTAAAATTAATCATTAATGAGATATTTCCTTATATAATGATAGAGTTATCCTATTTTAATTTTGTCTAATTTATATAAAAAAATGTTTTTCTATAAATATCTACGAAAAGTTATTTGAATATTTCTCTGATATATTATTCTGTTGTTGATTTGATTTATTTGAAGTCAAATATATCAGAGAAATTTCACCAAACATGAAATTATTTATTGTTTTTACTTAATTTATTTTTTCTTTTTAATGTTTTAATTTCAAGTTGGAATCTGGAGTTTGATTCTTGGCGACGATTAGGGCAAAGGGAAATATACTAGAAGACTAATGAGTAAATCATATTCATGGAGTAAAAAAAAAGGTTTTTGAATGTCCACCATTATGCGTGAATTTCTAGTTAAGAAAAGATGATAGTGGAAAAATATAAAAAATAAGAGAAAATAATAAATAGAATTAGGTGAGAAAGAAAAATAAACAACGCAAAAAGTTTATATATATATATATATATATATATATATATATTTATTTATTTATTTATAATTACTTAACATCGTCTTTATTTTATTTATATTGGTCCTCTCTTTAGATTATTTTTTAATAATCAGAAAAGTCTTGTTAAATATGTTTTCCTTTTTTTTACTTGAATAAATTTTGCTACCTTAAATGTTTTGGGGTGATCTTTATTTTCAAATTAGTCTTTCTATACATTTTTATTGGTTTTAAATTAATATAATTTTTAAATTTTATTCAAAAATAAAATAATTAATAATAAAAATAAGGTTAAATTATACTTTTGGTTGTTATTTTGGAAAACTAATAATCTTTTTTTTATCTCAATTTGGTTCTTATTTTGGAAAATTTGAATGTGATGTAATCAAGTCTTTTTTGTTAGTGCTGTAGTAACGTGTTAAATGGGTTGTCCCGTGTAAATTTTTGGATTTTTTAAATTTTTTGAATTTTTATTTATTTTGAAAAAAAAAATTACAAATTTATCATGTGTCGTGTCAAGCTGACATCGTGTCACGTGGCAATGACAATGCCACATGTCACTATTATGTCAGGTGTCATTTTTTCATTCTCGATTTGATTTTTAAATTTTTTGAATTTTTATTTATTTTTTAAAAAAAATTTAAAAATATTACAAATTTATCACGTGTCGTGTCAAGCTGACATCGTGTCACGTGACAATGACAATGCCACATGTCACTATTATGTCAGGTGTCATTTTTTCATTCTCGATTTGGTCCCTGTATTTTAATTTTTGTCTCAATATAGTCCTAATTTTTATAAAAATTGTACAATTTCGTCCCCCTCCAAATTGAAACAAAAATTAACTTTTATATAAATGCTATACAAATATTTTTATTAAATTTGATTTTTTATTCAAATTTATATTTTTATTATATATTTTCAACAAAAATAAATTTATTTAAATTTGTTTCACATTTAATTTTACTTAAAATTGTTTTCAAATTCTAAATTATTTGTTTTTATTGTTACATAAACTAGTTAATTTTTTTTTTAAATTTATATAATTTTTATTTTTACACCAACTAAAATATTTGTATAGAAATTATTCAATTTTACACATTTTAAAAATATGCAATTATTTAAAATATAAATTCAAATAAAAAACAATCTTAAACTATGATGTAATAAAATATCAATATAATTTATGACTTTTTTTTTGTTATTAGCATTATTTTCTATTAACAACTTTAAAATAATTTTAAATAAAGTTTAATGTAAAATATATATTAAAATAAACTTAATCTTGTTAAAAATATTTACTTGAAATATCAATTTTGATAGAAATATTTGTGCACATTTATATAGAAATTAAATTTGGTTTCAATTTAGAGAGTGACAAAATTGCACAATTTTTACAAAAATTGGGACTAAGTTGAGACAAAAATTAAAATACAGGGATCAAATTGAGTTTAGGAAAATGACACCTGGCATAATAGTGACACGTATCACTACCACGTGTCATGATGTCAGCTTGACACGTGTCAAATTTTTTTATTTAAAAAGAATCAAAAATAATAAAAAAATCAAAAAAATTAAGAACTGACATGTGATATCCTATTTAAAGTCGCTACTACACCACTAACGGAAAGAACTTAATTGCATCAAATTTCCCAAAATAGGAATCAAATTGAGATAAAAATAAATTGAGGGACCAAATGGATATTTTGCTACAAAAATGGAAACCAAATGTATAATTTAACCTAAAATTAATAAAAGTAATTATCAATGATTGTTATACAATTATATGTATTGTATGTATTAAATTCAAAATATATTGTATAAGAAATAATTCTTTAAAAAAAATGATAAACTAAGCATATCATCATTTGTAAAGAAATTGAAGTTCATCATTTGTAGACATTTACTAATGCAAAAAGGAGATTTAAATCAGTTATGGAGTGTGTATTAAATTGATTCTAGAATCAATCTAATATGAGACGATATAATATGTCTTTCACATATTAGATCGGTTATTCCAATCCATCTAATACCTAAATATTAGATCAATTTTTGATACCTGGTCTTATATTCTTTACAACATAGTATATTAGATTCATTGTGACACCAACCAATCTAATACGTTAAGTTATTTAAAAAAAACAATCAATATTATATCGATTTTGGCTATAACTGATATAATACAACACATATTAGATCGGTTGGTTAAGAGCATAATCGATATAATATTAGTTGTTTTTCTTTTGAAGTGCATTTTGTAGTTGCAACTAACCCAAACTTGTTGCATTCAAAACCAAACAGTATAGTTCCAACCCATTTATATAGTACAAAATTGAACAACAATTCAAATTCAATAATGAATTTGACCAAAATATTTCCTAGGCATAAAGACAACTAATGCAACAAAGTAAAAGATGTACATATGAACTAATTTTTATACGATAAGAAATACTTGACTCATTCAGTTCTTACTTCATCAATCTTCTCAGATCTCAATGATTTAACATCGTCAAAATTCATAGTTCAGAACAATGAATGTGTATTATTAGTTAAGTATTTTATAATATGTTTCAAAGAATTTTTTTTTTGATTTTTTATCTCATCCCAAGAATCTTCTATTTAAAATATCCACCATTTTTGCTTATTTTTAATATTTATTTATTTTATTTTGTACTTTAATTTATAAAATTATCTTTTGTCGCATTTAAATATGAAAATGTTAGATATAGATTCAACAATAAATAAATAAATATATATATATATATATATATATAATTGTAATGACAAAGTTAAATTTTCTAAAGTTAGAACATTAAACATTTCTTCGTTACCAAGACTAAAATTATGAATTGGAGTGAAGCAAAAAAAAAACATATAAGCTTGTTTTTTAGGTTAAACTACTTCCTTGTTCACGTTTTTTATAGATTACACATGTTTTTAATTGCAGAATAAAAACAACCGCATTCAGTGACAAAACTCTCTTTTTAAATATTCAATATTCCATTATATTTTTAGTTGAAAAGTAAATATAGAGAACGTGGAAAATGTGAAGCCAAAATGGACATTAATTTTAATATTTATGATAGAAAACAAAAAGGACAACTCTTGATAACTTTAATTCTCAAGTTGTTTGGATTATTTGTTTGTCGTTGATTCTCAATAGATATTCTTTTCTAAGTTTTGAAAGTTAAGCCATTTTTTTAGTGAATTCAGTTAGTGAATTTTAGCAACTGCATCGTGCTATACAAGTTAATAACAAAAACTCTATAAAATTTATATATTAAGTTTTAATTAGTGGGATGATACCACCTTTGTTCATATCTGTCAGTTTGGTACCCATTTTTAAAAAGATGTGGATCGAATCCCAACTTTTGAAGAAGTGTCTCAATTATATTTCTTTTAAACAACAATTATTAACGTCGTTAACTTTATTCATGATTTTTACCACTAAATTTTAATATAACTATCAATACTTAATTTTGTAAGTTATTTTAAATATCAATATCATTAACTACGTTAATAATTTTGTTTTGAAAAGAACCTTATTGAAGTATCTTTTCAAAAATTGATACTCAATTGACATCCTTTCAAAAACAGATACCAAACTGATATATCCGAACGAAACCACGTACCAAATAAATAATCCATATATTAATATCGAAATAATCTTCAACGCATACGTATTAGCGTCAACTTTATTCTTTAACCTTAATGACTACATAATCTCACAAAACCTCAAAACGTAGCATAATTATTGCACTTTTTTATAATTAAATCATATTTTTTTTATTCTTTGAGATACCAAAGTAAATGGTCATATATATTCCTGAAAAATTTTACTACCCTTACTTTTATTATTATTATTGTAAATTTTATTGTGTGTTTGCCACGTTCAAAGACGAGTTTGATTTGTTTATTTTAAAAAAAATATTAATTTACCAAAAACTTCTTTAAAATTAGAAAAACCAGACAAGCCAATAATTTTCTAAAGTCAGTGAAACTAAACAGTGAATAAGTTTAATTCAAAAAAAAAAAAAATTATAATCTTGTATTGGCTAATATTTATCTAGATATACTAAATTATATTTGAGTGAAAAGCTATAGTATTAGCAAAGATGCTTACGCAATTAAACTAATATCTAAACAAGCATTTTTGTTTAATTAAATTACAATTATGGACATCAAAATATTGGAATAGTTATTTTCATATCTAATATGTTTAACTAATTAATCATTCACTTACAACGTGAATCTATATTTTACATTATCAATTTGTTCGAATTAATTTTTAAGATTGCAAACATATTTTATAAATAAACAAATACAGAGATTTCCAACAAAATTTAAATATCATTTTAAATTATCAAATGAACTTAAAATAAATTAAATTGAAAGCAATGTGAAATAAAATGAAGTTCAAACAAATTATCTCTCATATTAACAATCATCATATTTTAAGAATATTTTCTTATGAAATTTCTCTAATCACATCATTAAGTATATGAAGACTTTATCTTTACACAATGTCAATTATTTCTTGTTTGAATGGCCCGTATAAAGACAATATGCTAACACATCAAATATAATATCAACATACATGTCTATATCAATATATAAAAAACATTTCTCTCTTTTGTGTCCACCTTTCAAAATTCTAATTTTACTCTTTAAAATATAATTATTTATTAAATTTTTGAAAATTGACCGTTATTTTTACAAGTTTTTTATAAAATCGTCTATCTCGATTTTTTCTTTTTTTCCTATTTATCAACTGTTATTCTCTCATCTTTTATGATATATTTCATTTTATTTTTTATAAATTTAATTTAATTTTATATATTAACTTAATCACATTACAATATCATCACCTACTAATATAATATCATATATATGTAAAAAATGCGTACACAGGCACGAAACGATAGCACCTGTGTTTACGCTAGTTTGAAATAAATTTTTTGACACCATACATCTTTTTGTAGTAGAGTCTTTATTAAGAGCGTGTTAAACCTTTGCATTTTTTAAAATAATTTTTCCTTCAATTTACATGTTATTATATAAAAAAATTATAAAAAATTGATAAAATATGATTAATTATCTGACATCTTCTATAATGTTGTTAGTTTATCAAATTTATTGGTAAAAGATATTTTGAAAAGAAAAAAAAAATCTTAGTCGTTAGGAACCGAAAATGATTTTTCAAATTTAATAGAATAAACCACTTTGAAAAAAAAAATAGAGACCACAACCAAATTTACTTCAATTTAAAACGAGAAATATCAATTATTTTTAAAAAACATTTTCAGCTTTCACTATTTGTTTTGGAGCGTGAAGCCAAAGTTGAAACAGACTAAGATAGCATTAACGTCAAGGATTCTAATTAATTAATTAATTAGTTAGGAGATTAATTAATTGGTCCTCCACCACCAATAATTGACCTTTAAATAAATTATAAGACTCTTATTTGACATCTACATCAACCAAGTCTTCTAATTTTAGAAAAAAAAGCATTGCCCTACTACTGATTGCTACTTTATAATATTAATGAATTGTAAATTCTTTTAATGTATATTATTATAGATCATAAAGTAAGGATATGATATAAAAAAACAAGTTAATTAAATTTGAAGGCTATGATAAATAAGGAACTTATTATAAAATTTATTGTTAATAAGATGATATGGTAATTTAATTTTTATGTTACATCAAATTAGCAATTATATTATTTAGTTAACAAAAAATTTAATACTAAGTGCTCAATTATTATTTTTTATTTTAAATACTCAATAAACTAACAAATCTAATAGAAAAAACAGTTTTAAAGTTTACCGACAATTTAAAACTTAATTAAACTTAAAAAGAGTTTTAAATAATAATTTTTATAAAATTTGAAATATATAAATATAGTAGTTACGGAGTAATTAATTGGCCAAATTAAGCCAATAACACGAATATTGAGAATGCCATTTATTTAATATTAGTAATTAGTAATATGATATTCAACATTACTTAACGAAAAAACATTAGAAACCTGTAGAGAAAAGATAAATATTTTACTAAAACTCATTCATAATTATTTATCACAGCTAACAATTTAATTACATTAAATGAATTAAAGTGTAATGTAAATTGATTTCCTCAGAATATATATATATATATATATATATATATATATATATATATATATATTTATACAAAATTTTTTAAAGTGTAAAAAAAGTAATTCTTGTATGATTTTTAAAATAATTGTTGCATACTAATAATAATTAGAATGAGTCATAGTTTCGACACGTATATTATCTATTTTTAGAAAAATATTTTAAACGTAAAATAGAAAAGGGTATGTATCTCACCAAAAATACCAAGAACATCTTAGATTTTAATATACAGTATTAATTATTTAAAAATAATAATTAAATGTTTGTTTAATCTTTAAATTTTCACACAAAATTTAAATTTATTGTTGTTCAAAACTTTAATATAATTTGTGTCATACTTGAAAAATAATACATATATTCGTCTTAGTCTAATTATATTAAAAAAATTATACGTCAATATTTATTAAAATTAGTGTTTAAATTACTTATTTTTACATTATTTATTTTTACATTATTCGGTTTAAATAAACATAATTTAACATGTAAAAAATTGAAAAAATTACTTCTATTTTATGATGCACCGATATTTCAACCTAGGTCACGTATTTGTGTACGACACATATCCGTGTACAACACGTATCGTGTCCAATACTTTAGGATACTTTATCGATACTTATCAAAGAAGTATATAATTTATAAAGTTGTAGTACACTACAAAAAATCTTTGAATAATGACTAATTTTAGTAACAAAAAGTAATCAGTCATTATACAGTAACCAAATTGACAACTAAAATAGTTTCAAAAAATTATAATTGGTCTCTAAATTGATAATTAAAATAGTTTCAATTATGAATTAGTTTCTAAATTGGTCACTAACATTAGATATCGGGTTTTGGCTATTAAAATAATTAGGCTCTGATAAGAAAATTTAGATTCACACAATAACAATTATATAATTATTATATTTTTTAAAGAATTATTGTATATTTTTTAATATTCATATATAACGTATCATATTATTTTGGAAATGAACGTATAAACGTATCAAATACGTGTTGTATCCGATACACGTATCATATATGTGCATCATAGCTTCTATTTATTTTTAAATTTTAAAATTAAATATATAAAAATTTAAAACAAAAACAAATTTTAATTTCTACTTTAAATTTATAAAAAATATATATTTAAAATTTAAAATATTATATATATATTTTAAAAATTTCAATATTTTTATTTAAATAAGGGTTAAATATGTTTTATGTCCCTCAAGTTTCAGTGAAATTTGGAATTAGTCTATTTTTGAAACTTAACAATTTAGTCATTCTTCCTCCAAAATGTGTGAATTTAGTCCTTTGAAATAAAATTTGTTAAGTTTATCTGATGTTTCAAGCGTATTTCATGATAGTATTTAAATTGTTTATACCATTTGACACATCTTCGTTTCAATGTTAATTCAAATATTATCATAAAATGCGTTTAAAATGTCAAATAAACTTAACAAAAATTGTTAAAAAAAACTAAATCCACATATTTTTAAAGATAAAAGATTAAATTAATATAAAATCTCAAGTGACTAATTCCAAAATTTACTTAAATTAAAAAAAAACATATTTAACCGTAAATAAGAAAAGTAAGAAACATAAACGTACAACAAAATTGGAACTATTATTGAATAGACAACTATTTGTACCAAACATGATGATGACTAGGCCAACCCCACATCCCATCAAGAAGTGCTTAATCCACGTGGATAAAACCTAGTCGCCAAGTTAATTAATAATTAATAACTAATAAATAGTGAAATATCCTTCTTATTCTTATTTTATTAACATTCATTCTCAGCCTCAAGTTGTGGTCAAATCCCCTTTGACCAACCTTTGTTAGTTGTCTTAATTTTACATTGACATTTTATGATAACTAGTCTTAACATTTTCATGTGCTATTTATTATCCATATAAAAATAGTAGTAATAATAAATAAACATTTTTAATATATAAATAAATATTTTGAAGGGATAAATACTGTGATAATTCATAGATATTCAAATTCTGTTTCTGATTCTGCGAAAAAGTTTTGGAAGATGAAATGGATTATCAACAGACCGGTGTATCGCTGGTAACACTTTTTTCTTGAACTAGGGATTTCGATTTGTGTTTCGTAATTGCGTAAACGAATTATGAGTTTGCCATTGATTTGTGTCAGAGATCGAGCTTGACGTTTGGAGAGACGCTGTGTGCGGTGTTCATTCCGCTCATAGGACTTGTTGAAGCTTTGGTTTTCAGCTTAACCGGTTGCTTCGATTTCCATTCTCCGGCGAAGAAGAAGAAACCCTCTTCTACTACCTTCGATGACATTCTTGCCCTCGCCAAGGATTCTCAGTGTTTGTTTTTTTGTTAATTTAATTTTCAGCTGTTTTTGTTTATTTTTGCTGAGGAAATGTAGTTTAAAGTTCCTGATTTGTGTGTGGCAGTTACTGTTAATGAAATTGAGGCTTTGCACGAGTTGTTCAAGAAGTTGAGTAGCTCAATCATTGACGATGGCCTCATCCACAAGGTAGCTGGCTAGATTGGGATTTGGGGATCAATGTCTCCTTGATCCTAAGTTTGTACATTTTTGTTTATCCTAATTTTAACTCTTGTTTGTTTGTTTGTTTGTTGTGTGAAGGAAGAACTCACATTGGCACTGTTTAAGACCACTACTGGGGAGAATCTTTTCCTTGACAGGGTATAAGCATTTTCGCAACTGTTTTTTTTTTTTTTTTTTTTTTGTTTTTTTTGTTTTTTTTTTTTTCCTTTGTTGTCTGATTTCTTGATTTGTTTCATGACCCAGTGTGGACTAATTGGTTTGGAGGTGAGGAACCAATGGATTTTGATGGAAGGGAGGCTGATCTAATTTTTGTCAAAATTCAACTTCGATTTGCAAAGAAAACATTTTCAGGAGACCAAACTAGTTCATGCCCTTTCTTCGCTCCAATTTGTTTCACTAAGATTCTCGATGTAGCTTTTTTAGTAAAAATATCGGCGAGTACAATGCTGCTGCCTCAACGCAAATTTCTGCTGAAAAATAAATTACAATATCCAGAGCTCCATATATCACTCTTTATTTTTCCTGAGTCTCCTTCACAATCCTCTGTGGAACATTGTCGACGGTTTTAGACCCAAAGATACTTTTTTCTAGTCTATTATGTTATGTGATGCGTGATCAACAAACTATAATGTGTTTTTGTATCATTCCTTTTCTAGTCTCTTGCTGGCAAGACGAGTCCTTTCATCCTTTTGTAAATGATTGTGAACTCTGACTAAAGTCTGAAATTGCTATGATAAATTGATATTATTTTCTAGATTTTCTTGTCATTCGGTTAAAACTCTATGAAAGATCAAAGATGTATGTGTGTATGATAGAGATATTGGAAGGTGTATCGTACGGATTGACAACCATATATGTGGTGTTTAAATATCTAAATTTACATTGTTGACTCTCTATGATTTACCCTATAGTGTATGGTGATGATGTTTTATGCACATTCTCCCCATTTCCCTAAAAAAAATGTCATGGTTGCATGCATATGTACTTGTTTTGCTGAATGGTCTGTTGTTTGCTGCTGTTTGTCTTTTTTGAATTGTGTATTTGAGTTCATTCTAATGATTACAAAATTCTCTAGGTGTTTGATGTTTTCGATGAAAAAAGAAATGGTGTTATAGAATTTGAGGAGTTTGTGCATGCTCTCAATATCTTTCATCCTTGTACTCCTCTGGAAAAGAAAATTGACTGTAAGTCTTCAGCAGGAGTTTTGCATTTGTGTTTCTACATCCTCTATTTTATTGCTGTAATATTGATAAAAATTAACTTTTTTTATTGGTTTGCTTGTAGTTTCTTTTAGAATGTATGACTTGAGACAGACCGGATATATTGAGCGAGAAGAAGTGAGTATCTTGGCATGTCCAGGTTATCACTATGTTATTGGCTTTAATATATTTTTGTTATCATAGCACCGGAATTCCCTTGGTGCAATATTAATTTTATTTGACAAGTTCAACAAAGAAAAGGGTGGTGATGATTCAAGTCTATGGCATTCTAACGTCTACTAATTAATATATAAAACTCAAAATAACCATCACGATGTCTACTATTTTCTATAATTCTTTCCCCGTATTGATCTGAGTTTACAGTTGGAACTGTTTTGTTAACCTGCGACTCTTTCCAGGTTAGGCAAATGGTTGTTGCCATTTTGTCAGAATGTGGCATTGATCTGGATGATGAAACCCTTGAAACCATTATTAATAAGGTAATTGTTTGCAGGAAAGTATTTTTCCCTATGTTATTTTTAATTTCGATCTTTTATGTGGCTTTTTCTTTTAAAAAAATGCCAGACATTTCAAGACGCCGATGCTGATAAAGATGATAAAATAAGCAAAGAAGAATGGAAGGCATTTGTCACTCGAAACCCAACACTCTTGAAGCACATGACTCTTCCTCATCTGGCGTAATTAATTTCCTTAATTTATCTCTTTCGCTAGTATCTTTTACCACTATTCATCATTCCTTGTGTAGGTTCTTCTTAAAAGCAGGAAATAAAGTGAAAATAAGTTGGGACATTTGTAATTGATAAAAACATATAAATTGAAAATGAAAACAAAAACAACCAAGTGCAGCGGAGAATTTTGAGGAATCAATGTTTTATAATGTCAATGTTTAACCCATACATTTATTTCAGATTAATAGAAAAATATATTTTGAGGAGGTTTTCATTGCATTGGATGAGACTGAGTTCATTTATTTTATTGTTGTTTGTTCACTTGCCAGGGACATCAGCACACTGTTTACCAGTTTCATTTTCAACACCGGAGTTGATGATTCTCACTGGCAACCATAAACAGTGAGGAGTGGAAGCTTGTTTTGTGGCACCATGTTGCTGTTCTGAGAAGTAGATTCCAGTCTCTCAATATGCTGTTGAAGGAGAGAATAGTGGAAGAGGATGAACACAAAAGAGGGTTGAAAATCTGATACATGATTGCTTCTTGTACACCTCATTTTTGAGCTGTGTACAAAATTTATTTGTACGGGAAAATATGTGAAGAAATGTATTTTATTTATTGAAATTTGAGCTAAGCTTGGTTTTAATCTTCCATATATTTTTTTTAAACTCATTTTGGATTCTAAAATGTGAGAAAGGAAGTTTACTCAAGTTTTCTGTGTAGGGATTAAATAAAATTATTTTAGTCTTTTAAATTTAGTATTTAGGAATTTAAATTGTAGTTTTTTAAAATTTTTGAAAAATTAAAATGATTTTATAAAAACATAATTGAATTTATTAACAATATAGTGCCTTTATGATAAAGTTTTAGTTCACTAAAAAATTTCAATTGGAATTAGGTTGGATTGAAAATCTAAACTTGACCTCTTTCTGTTACCTGTTAGGAGACTCATTTATTCCATTATTTATTTTTATAATGGGATGGTTTCACAACTCTTTAGTAATTATTTTTATATTTTTTGAAAATCCAAATTATTAATTGTTTTAAAATTTCTTTTATGTTGAGATTTGTGCTTTCTTTCCTAAAGTATCAACTTAATAATTTTATTTTATCTTAACTTATTTACATTTTAAACATCATTGTTTTTATTCTCCGAGATATGAAGGTGATTAATCTGTAACCCAAGACACTGCCGAAAAAGATAACAGATTAAAAAATGTTTTCAAATTTACTTATCTCATGAATTCTACATTACTTATACATTTATTTATTTAAATTAATTTATATCTTTCCTATAATAATTTAAACACACGCACACTAAATGCTTTGTGGTCATTACATATACTTCATGAGCTATACTCATAGAGATGAATGTATATATTAGAAAACTAACTTTTGCTTTTCATTATATGGAAATTATAATAAGCTTTTCACACATTAGTTTAAAAAAAACGGCTAAATACTTAAATTTCTTTTTCATTTTTTCAAGATACATTATTCTTCAAAAGTTTGGAAGAAGCAACAATCGACTAGATTTTTTAGTTTTTAGTCTTATATTTATATTTGGAATCATTAAAACGTGTGCCAGTATGATCTTTTGCCTTTTCTTTTCTTTTCCGATGAGATGTTTAAAAAAAATTCATTTTTTTTTCTAATTTTAATATAAAGCATTTAGATTTTACTTCTGCAAAGTCTCAAATCACCTTAGAGTACAACTTTATCTCTTGTATTTGTTAAATCCATTATTTGGAATTCCAAATTAAAATAACACATAAAATAAATATGTTTAGGTGAGAGTGTTTCAAAAGCTGCAGTGCAACATGTGTTAATGTAAAAAAAGAAAAATGTCTCCATGCACTTGATTGAATAGTTACACTCTTTAACTTTTAATGCTGAGATAATTAAATATATATATAAAATGGGATAAAATATCATTATCCAAAAATAAATATAAGGTTAAAAGTTTAATTGTTTTTTTCACTCAAATTTGAACTTCTTATTTTCACATAGTTACGGGTTAAAATAGAATTAGTTCAAGGACTTTTTGTGACATCCCATTTAAATAGATTAAATCTACTAAACAAAAACATCGCATAATTATGATAATAAGAAACAATCAGAACACGTACGGATCTACTATTACAGTTGTCCATAGGAGTACTTAAAAGGAAACGTAGACATACAACCATGCCAAAGACGAAGCAAAGTCTGAACGTTAATTGCCTTACAAAAGGATCGCTCCTAGAACAAGAAACCACAAAAGAGGAGGGCATTAAAGCCTTAAAGACTACTATTAGGAGCTACAGGTAACTAGTCCAAGCTACACAGCACCGCTACCACCAGCAGATCCACTTCCAGTGCTCTTTCCATCTGCTCCCACCGTAAGGTGATCATTGCAAAAGGAAAAGAATCCAGGCAAGAACATACACAACAAAGAAAGGGTAAGCTAGTGTAATTTAAAGTTAACATAGTATATCAGACAAGTACTTAAACAGTTCAAGCATTTCAGCACAGTGAGCACAGAGAATCATGTTATCGCAGACAAGCAGGACACTATGACTCAATTATCCGGATAAATATACTAAGATCGGATTCACTGGACGCTTGCACTTGTGGTGGCCTCTACTGCTCTGCAGAGCCATTGCCAATGGGTTTTACCCTACCACGCACAAGGTTAACCTTCAAGCATCTAAGGTCATTATCCTGCCGAAGACTAAGGCCTCCCACCACTCTCACCACTTGGGTCAGTTTGCTCTACCTGAGACTCACTGACCCATTTGAGTTTCGGGATGCGGTCCTTACTTGAATCCATACCTTAATATATACACTACACACCACCACGAGGTCTCCCCACGAGACTCATGGAATTACGCCTATCACACACCAAATTCATGTTTCATACCATATCCACCACCTTTATCTCAAAACATCAAATTCTCATGCAAGTTCCCAACCAACCAACCACAATCCAAGTGTTGCTCATGCCAACATACAACTTTTAGTTCATAGAAATCAGACAACCGTATATACTCACATGCTTTAGGTCTTGAAAAGGGAAATCAAATAAATCACACAAATCACCACTCAAACCAGAGAGAAAACAAAATTGAGGCAACCTGCTGTGGCAGCCTCGCTCAGGCTAGGAGCCATTGCCCAGACGAGAGAAGTTATCTCGCTCAGGCGATGAGCTCTCGCTTAGGCGAGCCTACAACAGTGGGTTCTGGGAGATTTCACGATCTCTCGCTCAGGCGACGCTGTCTTGCCTGAGCGAGCTGGCCTGTCGCTCAAAACGCAGCCCCTCGCCTGGGCGAGTGCTCGAGACAGAACCCTGAGCGAGTTTCTGGTATTCTCGCTTAGGCGAAACGAGCTCGCCTAGGCGAGAATATCAGTTCTTTCCCACTGTTCCACGCATGCTAGGCAGAAAAACAACACAACCAACATCCAAGAGCACATGCAGCTCGGTTTCATTTGATAAAAACATACTACTCAAGCACATAAACATAAATCAACCCAAAAAGAAACACACAAAATAACTCGGACCGGTGAATCTAGCTTCCCTTACCTTTTTAGACACTAGCACAAGGATAGGTAACCCAAGCAAGAGTAAACGTGATTCTGGAGCAACCTACAGAATTGAGAAGGAACACTCACGAAGTTGAGAATGTGTGTAAGGGAGAATTTAAGACAAAACCGAAGTTTTAACTGGAAGAGGGGAAGGATGAAGTTAAAGCTCAACTTACCTGAGGATATTAAGCTGAGAAGCTAGCTGGAAAAGAATTGAACTTATGCCCTAGCAGAACTCTTGCTTCAGCCAAGAGTGTTTGAAGAAGAGGAGCAGCTCTGGAACAGAAAAGTGAGGAATGAGTGAGTTGGAAGGGGTATTGGGTCCCCCTGGAAGGGCTGGTCTTGAACCTACGAAGAGGCCAGGCCCAACACGCATAAAACTGGAAAAATGGGACTTACACTTTTCACTTTTAATTATTATGTTGAAATATGCATAATAGACAAGGACTAATTCTAGGCTTTTCACCCTCTAAAAATACACAATAAAAATACTAAAATTAACTAATCACGGTTAACTCTTCATTAATTTCATCCTTCATTTTAGAAGAGGAAAATAAGATCAACATTATTGCCTCAAAATGTAATGTGTGTTTGTTTCATGTATACTTTCATACCTTTAAGGTAACTTTTCTTCATTTTATAATATTCTACATATATATGTTGTGTTGTGTGTGTTTTAATAAAAATAAAAAGTAATTGAAAACACTTCAATATGTAAATCATTTTAAGTTTTCTTAAAATCAGTATAAAGGACAAAAAGTAAAAAGAAAAGAAAATTTGAGGTTATAAATAATAAGTTAATAAGGGTTAATTGTGATTTTAAATCATAGATGTAAAATTGAAATTTATCCACGTGTTTCGAACTTTAATAAATTTTGACTATCTGGATATATTTTTTTAGTTTAAAGATATTAAAATAAAACACGTCAAATAATATAAGTAATTTAAATTCTAGTTTGAAACACAATTTAACACGTTAACGAAATTTGATGCAGTTGTAGTGAAATATATTTATTCATTTTTAAAGTTTAAAGACTAAACATATATTAAAATTTAGAGTAAAAACAAATTTTAATTTTATATATAAATTTAAGGATTAAAACATTTAACCGGGTAGATACTCTCGTAAAATAACAAGTACTTATGATACTAACACTTTATTTTCGGTATCAATATCACCCAATTGTGAACGATTAGACTCATTAAGAGGCATTGAGATCAAATTAATCTTACCAATGAAATATTAAGTGAGAGTCATAATAAAGATAAGATGAACAACATGATTCAATTACAGAAAAGTGCTATCTTCAATGAAAAACAATGTTCAATGAATATACTTTGGTTTTATGATTTAGTATTATATATTATGAAAAGGTTTGCACAAAAACGAATTGGAGTTGATGAAGGATCAAGAATCTTAGATCCAAAATGATTTTAGTGCCTTTTGTGTTGTTGTTTAGATGCTTCACATCATTATTCAAACTAAAGGGTGATGGATCTTGTGTACATTAGTCACTTTTTTTCCCTCTTCAATCATCTCTGTCTAAAGTATGAATAAATCTATATTTTAAAGTGGACCTTGAGCAAGTTGTTCTAAGAATAAGATTAATTTATGGGACCCTTAAACTCAAACTATTACCTTTTGTGGCCAATTATTCACCTTATTCAAATAAGTGGTGCAAGAGAAAGAAAAAAAAAAAAAAAAAACAAAAAAAACTCTGATTCAAAAACAAGATAAAAGTGCTCTCCCTTACAATCAACCTTTATTTTCCTACCACACTAGGTAAAATGGGAAAGAAAAATTGGTGAAAAAGTAAATACTACCTAATTTAAGGGTCCCTCAATTTGAAACTTTCCATTGTCTTCATGTGGAAGACTAATGCAAGGAGACAAAGAAAAAGCTTATGCAGTTCACCACACGTGTGTCCACCTTAGCCAATCTTTCTGGTCCCCCTTTGCCCTTGTTCTCTTCTTTCACATTTTGTATTTTTCATAGAATGCTTGTTCTTTAGCCTTTGGTAGAAGTGGCTCCACACTTTTTGGCCAACCAAGCCTTAAGATTCCACTCTCCTTACCATCACAGGCATCCTCCTTTTCATTCTTACTGTGGGAAAGTTCACTATTGCATCTGCTTCAGCATGCCATCTGCATGTCAAAACATTGTAAGTGAGTATAAACCTCACATTCCAAACCGATTTTGTAAGGTTAAGTTAAGCTTAAAATTCACTTCTTAACATAATATCTGAGTCATGAGTTAGAGCCTATCCTAGCTAAATCTATGGTTGGTGGACATGTTGTGTCATCTGTTATCAGGAGATTTGTTGTTTGTTGGGCCTATCGTGCTATCAGACAGCTATCAAACCACTCATTAAATGTCTAGCTTCACACTTGAGATGTATATGCTTGGCGTGAAATTTTATAAGATTGAATTAAGCTTAAAATCTACTTTTTAACAAAAGTAAACAAGGAAGATTTAATAGTTCAAAGATGTTAGAAAAGAAAAGCATAAAATGCATTGTTGGATTGCACATAATGCAAACCTAGCAAAGCCTAAATCATTAGGCTGCTTGACCGAGTAATATCAACAATGGCTTTTTTGTCAACCTAACATGATTTGACCAGCATAGCTCCTTATTTTAGCTTCTTCATTTTCTAGGCCATATACATCTTCATACAAGCATGGTGCAATCAGAAGTCAAAACCTATAGTCCTAAGGAACAATATAAAATACACATGCCACATAGTTTGGTTTTCAGTAACAGCTATTTTTGCTTCAAGCTAAATAAGCAAACAGTACCAAGAGACAATAGTTGAATGTATTTCACTAATGAAATAACATACTCTCTGTCTATGTCGGTGTAATCTTGTACTTCTTATGAGATTTTGAATCACTTTTTTCAGTCAAATTGTGTCTATTTTAAATGTTACTAAAGCAAGTATGAACTTGCAGAATGATTATGCTTAAAATCCTCAAGCCTGGCACTGTACTAGCAGTTTAGATACATTCAAGAAGCATCATGGCTTTCCTCACAGTCAAGATTGGTTTGATTAACAAATTAATTATTATTGTTATAAGCAAAAGATTAGGATGAAGTGGCTTTTTTCTGAATTCTGATGTAGCATGTAAGGCTTTCTGGCCCCGGAAACTTTACAACTTGGATTCCTCCTTTGTCCATATGCAAGAAAGAGACATTCATGACATTGACCCACCAGGATATTTATATGTGGGATATGTAATTTTCAGCAATCAAATTTAGTTTCAAAAGAGAAAATCATTAGTGAAAATGTAAAGTAAAGAAAAAGGTCCATGCAAAGCCATTTGGTCCGCTGAGTGACAGAAATTTGCATGTCTGGTGTTATGATTTTGCCTTTGCTCCTATGAGGTCAAAAATTTGGGCATGATGACTTTTTTTTACAATTATTCACTGTGTTCACTCATTAGAAAAGAAGTGAAGTGTTGAATGATTACCTGAATTGAGTGACAAAGTGGTGTAGAAAGATGGAAGCTTCAAGCCTGGCCAAGTCAAGGCCTGGACAAAGCCTTTGTCCCCCTCCAAAAGGAGTGAAATTGCAACTGCTCATATCTTTGTCCTGAAGTTCATCAATTCATCACTTGATCTAAACAAATAACACATAAAATGAACTAACAAGGGGATTTCTCTTACTTGCCACCTCCATGGATTGAACTGATATGGACATTCATAGTTTCTGTCATCTAGATGAACTGATCTAAAATTTGCAAACACACACCACCCTTTTGGTATTAAGTTCCCTTTTATTTCAAAATCTCTCAAGGCCTTTCTCATTACTCCAATTATGATATTTCCCATTCTCAGAGTTTCAGTGATGACCTGCACAAGTAGATTTTGTTAACACAGTGAGTTAAGTGAGAAGTATGGAACATTTTTACTTGTCTTTGATGAGGATCTTACTGTTTGAGTAAATGGCAATGATAGGTAATCACTCCAACACAAGGACTCTCCAACCTGATCTTGAAGTTTCTTAAGCTTCATATTTTCCTCCTGAGAGCATAAAAGTAAATCAGAAAAGATTAGTTCAGAGACTTTCTTAAGGCCACATGTGGCAATCTCATATGATATATGCCACAATTGTCCCTAGTAAAAATTCAAAACCTTTGGTATAACATGGTGGAAAGAAGCATAATAGCAACAAGAAAATGGTTTTCTACTTTTAGCCTAGGCCACTAAGAGTTGGAGTCCTGTGCTTAACTCTACTAAATACTAATTGACCAAAAAACAGCATGAGATAACTTTGAATTCAGAAGTGCTTATGATTTTGTGGTAGGTGAATTTCATTGTAACTGGTGAAGAGGAGATTTAGAAATTACCATACCGTCAATTGCTGCAAAGCTGCTGGGCATTCTGATAGATATTTTGTAGCTAGAGTCATAAGAACTGGCACTGAATCTTCCCCAGGAATCATCATATCAATAATATTATCTGCTATTAAATCATCTGTCAATTTTTCACTTGCATCATTCAGAAGCACATCCACCACATCCTTTGGAACTCTGCAAATGCCACTATTTCTTTTAGCTAGGATAATTCTCCGCACTAATTTCACCATTTTCTTCTTTGCCTAAAACCAAAAAAGTGAAGTTAGTGTTACTAGGTCCATGATCTTGACACATGACATGTATGGTAAAAAATGAAATCAATATCTAACTAAGGCAAATTTACCTGCAAAGATTGATAAAGTTTAGTTCCTGGTAGATTTATTGGTAGAGACATGAGGCCAGAGATAAATTCCTGAAAATGTTTCTTCAGAAGTTCCATTTCTTCTCCTGGATCCAAACTAATCAATGCCTTGACTAGTACATGAAAAGCAATCTGTTGACAGAAAAGAAGTAATTGTCACCTGTTGGTATCTTTGAAAAGAGTAAATTACAATAATCTCAATTTCAATGTAGCATGATTACTACAAAATGATTAAGAACCCCATAAAGATAACTACGTTTTTCACTTTATAATTATATGATCTTGAAACATAAGCTGCTAGATCACCAATTATTACTTCAGTAACTCATACATAAACAAGGAGAAAGTTTGGTCACTTTATCATACAACTTTAGAGTGGTGAATGCTTTGATATAAACAAGTTAACATGTAACTAGATGCCAAGTATAGATTTAAGAGAAGCAGCATCTTTTGTTTTATCTTGTGTCTGATGGAACTATTCTCAAGAAGTCACCGTGAGCAAAACTTAGAAGCTAGATTCTGACTTCTACACCACGTGGGGGAGAGAAAGAAGACAAGGTTTGGCATACACACACATGTGCAAACACTCATTCACCCCTTCAGTCAGAGAAAAGAGAAGGAAACTACAGAGCTAACCTTTTTTGTTTCATCTTGTATGTATACGGGGCTATCTTCTTTCCAACTAGACATTGATTCTGTGACATACTTTTGCATATCTCTGGTGATCTGAGCCTTTAGCTGTTGAGACTTGAAGAAAGCTCCAATGAGTCCATGTATTCTCCTCTGAAGGCTTCCATTGATGAGCAAAATAGAAGACTCTCCCATCAACTGAGTAAGAGACTTGGGATAAGAAGGAACAAAAACTTTTGCATCACTTTGCAGTATAAACTTGTTCACATCAGCATCCGTGGAAACTATTGTGGGGCTTCCAAATATGTGTGACTTGAACACCTTGCCATACCTACAAGTTGCAACACGCCAAATCTTAGTGAAAACAACATGAGTTTATGGATTCAACTTTGTTCACAAAACTAAGGCATGATGAGACTTTTACAACCCAGATGGTTTTTCTTTAGAATATGTTAACTTGTAATGAAGCTGAATTAAAGTGCATGCTTAAGAAAGTGGTGCGTAAAAAATGATTGCATATATGAACTTACATGCTGCGTCGCTTGTCCATGAAGCTCTCAGGGCGATCAGAATAAGCACAAGAAACAAACTCAAGAGTTTCACCGATAAAAGGCCATCCAAGAGTTCCTAATGGAAGTTTATTTCTATATTTTGATTTGAGCCTGTTCCTGTAGAGGAGGATCACAGTGCATAAGAGAAACACTGTCACAGACACAATCAAAATATTGTCCATTATTTTCTCTCTCTCTCACACACACACACTCTATAATACTTCTAGCTTTGGCTTAAATATGCGTAATCATATGGTGGCCACGGCCATAACCACGTTTTTCTTTATGAAAGTTCAGTGTGCATGTGTGTGTACGCGTGCAAGAAGAGGGAGAAGGAGAGAGGTTTTTGTGAAGTCTTAGCTAACTTTTTGCGTTAGGGGAATATAAATATTCATGTGTGTATACATTAACAAAGGCATAACATAGAATTATTATATTCTCAAGGCACAAAGAATTTTAGTGTCCTTTGGACTGAACTGGGTCAATGAGACTTAGTATCTATCTATCTATCTATCTATCAGCTTGGGAATGTCTCTCAGATCAGTGGCTTATTATCTACATCACAAATTCCAAGAAATACACACCATCTACGATAATATATACATCAAATTTACTCTCAGAAAGAATAGTCAAATATATTAAAGTGGGAGAATGTAGAAAGAGTTTTATTATATATATAATGAGATGGTGAAATATTAACTGATAATGCATGTCTGGTTTTTGCTTAGTTTATGATTTGGTTTCACATTATAGAATAAAAGAAGTCCCCACAGAAGGGCATGATTGTTGGTGTAGCACATTGGATTATGGCGTCCCCCCCTTCCTTTTCCTTTGGCAGTAGCAGTTGGAGGACCTCGTGCCTTCATGTGAAACTCAATAAGTCCAACCACATTCCTCCATCATCATCACCTTGCATCAAAACCACTCTCTCTCTCTCTCTTAAACATTTTGTTCAATCCATGCTCTTCTCCAACCTCTCACGTTATCATCATTTGCATCCTTTCTCTTATTATATGCTAGAGGCCACATACCCTTTTCTTTCTCTACCATATAAAAATACTTGTCCTATCCCCACATTTCTGTGACTTTTAAATGTATTGGCTAGTGAAGGTACATGCCTTTAATGGACCAACCAAGAATGAGAGTGACAAAATTGCATGAAAGATGGTATTTAAAGACAAGCCACTCTTCTCCTACTTGATTATTTCATATATGCATGCCTACCCAAAACTTTGATTAAGCTTTTGTAAGTTTCTCTTTGACTGTAGTCAACAATTATGCTTTTTTTGTATTGTTATTATTATTATTATTATCAGAATGGCCTGGTTTTAAAGGGAAACAACCTATCAGATTCAGGCAACCAATTGGCAACAGAGATTATTCGGCGCTGTTCTGAATTTTATTTAACTATTACACAAAATCAGTGAGAATCCCACAAAGAAATTCATACATATTATTGTATATTCTCTTGGAGTTTGAGGAGCTTGGACCATTAACTTCAAGAAAAGCAAGTCTTTTCTGAAAAGAAAAGAAAAACTAGTAGTTGAGAAAATAAGTTATAGTATTTTAGTGCTTGCATGCATGTTGTGGGAACCCTGCCAGTCTGCACAGTGCCATCCGTGTCCACATCCTTTTGGGGAATTGTGCATGTTTACATTAGGCACATGTGAATCTCTCTTCACTATTCTCAAACCTCAACATGGTGAATATGCAATCCAGCACCACAAAACAAACATGGAGAATAAGCATTCTTGGCTTGGAAATTGGAAAATAACCAATCATATATATTAAAGGGAGATGATGAGTTGATGATAGAGAAATAGAGAAAGATGATCCAACAGTTCAAAGTTTTGCTCGTGAAATTATAAACCAGCACACCATGGATATTTCTCGGAAAACATGCCAACCTTTCTATTTATGAGATTTAAATAGAAATTGTTTCTTCCAACAACTAATTTGTAGTAGTCTGATCCATGCTGTCTTACATGCACAGATATAAATACATGAATCCAAATTCAAGAAATGGACAAATTCAGTAAGAAAAAAAAATTGCTTTTGCAAAATTTAATTAGTATTCTCATCTTAGTGCTTTAAATTACCTTACCAAAACCACCCACCGTCCTCTGCACTAGCCATGTGCTGGCTCTAACTCAAATCTGGCTCTATTCACACACAAAACCAATAAAAATATTGAAAACCCAATTGTCATCTATAGGTAAAAAGAACAGGGCCATTGTACATCAAAGGCAATCAACTTTACTATTGTCAGAGCAAAAGGAACCAAGGAACCACATAAAAAAAATTTACAAATGACAATTTTGGATGTCAGGACCCGGAACTCTCAAGCCTCAACAAATGTATAATCTAAAATCCATCAACAAAGTAAACCAAAGAAAAGCATTGGATGAATCAATGCAGGTACATTCGAAGTCAATAACTTTTTTTCTCTGCTGATAAAGATAACAGGAACATAATTAGACACTTGGGATGGATTTTGATCGAATAAGCCTTTTAATCAGAGCTTTCTCTTCATCAATCTTTTGTTTCTCTTCAGCATCTTTTGGCTTTATCTTCCTCTTCTCTTCCAATATCCATTTCAAGAGTTCACGTTGTTGATTTTCTGGAATTGGTTCTCGTTTGACCACAGGATTTGTAGTAGGTGGTGTAGGCACGTTCATCTCCAAAACAGGAGCAGCAGTATCTTTAGTTGAGACAGGAGTTACATCTTGTTCCTCCTCTTCACCAATTTCTTTCTTCTTATTCCCCAAAAACAAGTAAGCTACAGAGTTAGACAATCATCAGTCTAGCAACAACGAGAACAAGACATGTTTTAACAATAGAAATTCATTCATGCATACTAGATTTAGGATCACAAAAGAAAAACACGAGCAAGAATAATAGACTGAAAAATGACATGGCAGAAGAGCAGAGTAGTTACTCTCAATATATTGAACGACACATGTTAAATGTATTAGATAAGCGTGTAAATAAATTTTCGGTATAGAATCCTTAATTGAGAACCCAATTGTTACCATCAAACTAGTTACAAGGTATGCTTTTAAACATCTTCATTGTACTAGTAAGCTGTCCGAAAAATGAAGTGTAGCTTATATAGATAAAACAATTGAAGAACAGTGTATTTTGTATAACTTGGATTTTAAACCTTTTATACTCTATCTTATTAACTAAATCATGCATAGGATAAAGTGCTTGCACATCTTGTTTCTCACAGAGCTAAGATTATAAACATATGCCAATGAATCATCTTCAATCAGATCCGAGGCAAATACTATAGGTTTGTTTGAACACAATATTTTAGTGAAATTTAAAAAACATAAAGCTATTGATCTTTTGCAAAACTGTACATAAGATTATGCATCCATAAATTATGAAATTAAAATGATTACAGAATGCTGATGTACAATATACAGTCTCAAAAATGATTAAGTTATCACCTTGATTATTTTTGTTTGTCAAACCTTGGTTCAATGAATCAATATAAAGAAAATTGTAATAATTGTCAAGACCACAAAACCATCAGTTGCAAATGCAACATAAAAGTTACAATGATAGAAAACTAGCACACTAATCTAAGAAATAATGCTACTAACAACCTCAACTATCATATATTAAGAATATAACAACCAAGCATGCATCGTAGCAATAAAGGCACAAGGTAGCCTCTTTTTCGGCCTTCCATAAAATAACCATCCTCAGACATAGAGTCAAAGCTTTCCATTATAATCATGTTATTTCTTGATTTCTATTTATTTTGTTGGTCATGACCAGACCCAATGCTTTTCAGCTTATGATCTCACTGGCTCCCCACTCATCCTCAGAAGCAGATATCTTATGAAGATCATTAAACCCATCCTCCCTAATAAATCACCACCCTTATGATGTTATGATCTTCTCACTCACCAAACTCATGAACAAACATGTCAAAGTGAAATACAGCTTAATGTAGTACCATCCTACCCACCTCATCCAGAATCAACAATTATTTTCAGGGAGCATTTCAGCATATAAAAGGAGCAAAATAAACACTGGTAAGCCAAAGCCAATATTACCTAACTCAAGGTGTGACTTTACCCTCCCTCATTTGTGCACAAATGAAAACAAATATTACAACCCATGAAATTTCAAACCCAAAGAAAAAGTATGTTTTCCTTCCACCCCATGATCAATAATAACAAGCGATGATTAAAACAGACAAAAAAAATTAAACTTACATCATTCATTCAGGGGAAAAGCCATATCCAATCCAAAGAAGGAAACCCCATCTCATAATTTCCCACATGATCAACAAGGGTCAAAACATTCAAACGAAAAAGAAAAGATTTTTTGGTCAAGGAAAAATTACCTCCGACACCGAGATTCACAGCCAAGAGTATAGGCCAAACAAATTTATAGCGCCGAACAAACGGTACCTTCGGCGGCGGCGGCGGCGGCGGTGGAGCAGCAGCGTGGCCGTGGGTCCCCATCGCCGCCGGCGAGGAATACTCGTTCGATTTCTGTTGTCCTCGAAACTGCTTCAGCTGCGCTGTTACCGTAAACAGAGAAACCTTGAATCAAAATTAAATATTTGATTTTTTCAACAATTTTTTGTCTGAACTAAGAAAAAAATTAAGAAATTAACCTTTTCGAGGCTTGTTAGTATATAGCTTTGGAGGACCTTCTTCACTCATTCTTTTCTTCTCTTTCACTCTTCACTCTTCACCTTATTCCACAGTTTACTCTTGCTTGAATCTTCTTCACTGTTATGTCACACTGTTTCCCATGCATATAAGGAAACCATCATTTTTTATACTTTTTGCTTTAGGGAGTATTTTACCTTATTATCCAAGAAAATTGATATGAAGGACTTTTTTTTAAATTTATGAAAATTGATATATTCTTAAAATTAGAAAAAATGGATAAGTGATGCAAAATTTTATCGTAAGATGTTGAAATACTACTTTTCCTACGACATAGATATTACGTTTCTAGATATTTTATTCAATTTTTGTTCGCACATTTTACTGTAAAAAAAAAATAAAAGTTAATTTATTTTGAAGATATTTTTTACTTATAAAAGTTTTTATAAATAATAAATATTTCAGTTAAGAAAACGTATTCCTAGAGTTGTTCTAAGAATTAGCATGTATTTGATTTCTTATTTTAATTTTTTTAATTTGAAATCCTAAATTAAAACATAATTACTTTATCATATTTATCCAAGGTTGTATATATAGACATCCACAATAAAAGCATTCAAATAAATATTATATTTTGCTAAGGTCCCAAGTATCAGTATTTTCGTTTAAATTAAAAACCACAAAAATATTTACCTATATGCCAAAGGTGAAAAAGGAATAATATGTTAAAGATATTTAAAGAACAGAAAAGAAATACTGTCAAGCTACTGTTAATGCGAAAATCATTGTGGATAATAAATCATAATGAAATAAATATGTTGGAAATTTCATATTAAATAAATTCAATTCCTTGCCAAATAGTATGATAATTAAACCATGACCTTTTTTCTTATCAAATATAGTCTTTTATATTGAAATCCTAACAATTGGATTATAAAACAAATTTTCTTTAGATTAGATGAAAGTACAAACCAAAAAATTTAGTGACACTAAAGAAGAAAAAAAACACTAGTACCATCATTTCAATGATGAAAATCGTTCCAGACATTGGTTTTGGTTTTGAAAGAGATATTTTAAGAACATCACAGTGAATAAACTACTTAGTTCAGCGTTTAAGTTACCTTTTAATATTTTATAAACTAAACAGATACTAATTCTGTATTAAAAAATCAATTTTACATCATTTTAATACAGAATCAAGCACGCATTTAATGTGATACTTAAAACTTTGATACTTCCCTACCAAATATAGTACTTTGGATCCTGTTCTTGTTTTGTGCTCAAGTCATACCATATATATATTATCCTCGTTTACTGCAAAATGAATCGTTGCGGAATGAACTATGATTTATGAACAATTATCTGATGGTACATGTTCTATGGACATTTTAACAAAAATTATAGAACAGCAATACTGAATTCCTATTACTACGCTTACAAGTTTACACTAATTATCAAGACAATATAACGTCGGTAGCAACACAAATGGCACAATTCATCAATCAAGTACGTCTGTCTGCACCTTCATCAATCAGCTCCATGGACGAGAACTGCCATAACCCCTCCCACGGTCTTGGAAACCTCGGGGACCTGATTCATTGATTGTTGAACGAGAACACAATAAATCCCTTTGGATAAAAATGACAACATAAACATTGACCACAGTTTTACATGAAAGGTAAATCAATATTCAGAGATACGAAGTTAGAGGAAAGGAATCCTGAAGGGAAAAGAAGATATCATCAAAAATAAAGATCAAGAACCATGCAACACACCATGCCAATATATCTGAAGATCTATCAAAGAACCTCCCATTAAAAGACCGTTAACAAAAATGATAGAAAACCATCTAAAAAGAGCTCAATAGAAGACTGCAATCGAGAGGAATCAAATACACCAAAACAGTAACAAAGCAAACCCCAGGCAAAACTATTAAACACAACGACATGTGATATTTGAATGTTATTAATTGTTTTCTTCTAGGTGAGTATATCAGAATCATATGCATAAAGTCCACACCAAACAAACATACACTTCACAGCTACAAGCAACAATTACTATCTTGAGTAGAGGACCAACAAATTATATGCACTCTGTAAGCCCGGTTACACTAGGGTAGAGTTAACTGACCTGAAGGAAGAGGTGGTGCACCACGCCCCATTGCTGCTAATTCAGGACTCACTTTCTGTCCAGCTTCCTCAAGTATGGCGATTAGTTCCTTTGCAAATCTAGCATTAGCAGCCGTGAAGAATGTGTAGGCAGTTCCTTTTGCACCAGCTCTCCCAGTCCGCCCAATGCGATGGACATAGTCCTCAAGTGACCCCGGAAAGTCATAATTTATTACATACTTCACATCCTTCACATCTGTTCACAGTAATCAAAAGAATTAAGATAAACATTAAGTAAAGCTATTGGTTAACTTTAAAAAGTGACAGTAAACAGGAAATCATGATGCAACACAAAAGCAGCTCTTCGCTATTTGCCACAACAAAATGCCAAGACGGACTACTCATGGAATTGACCTCAAGCAGCAGACGGGTAATTCTAACTTAAAAAGACATGCAATTCCAGCATTATATAACACGTTATCAAAGACTGGAAAAATGTAGACAACAAAACATTAACTAAAAAGGAATTCAATATACAAGATTGAAGGAAGCTAGGATAACAGTAATTTAATATTAGTATGTCCAAAATTAATAAAATAACACTGATATTTCCATAACTAAAACAATGTCTGCCAAGTAATTAACCAAAGCAAAAGTTTGTGTACCTAAACCACGGGCTGCAACATCTGTTGCAGTCATAATAGGACTTTTTCCCGATTTAAATTCTGAGAGCACCCAATCTCTTTCTGCTTGACTTTTGTCTCCATGAATTGAAAGTGCAGGCCAGCCATCCATACGGAGTTGCCTAGTGATCTGATCACATCCTTTTTTGGTATCCATGAATATCAGTATTCGGCTGCCATCCATGATGTCCTCTAGCAACTTCACCAATCTGACAAATAGACAGACTCCATTAGGTGGCCCTACGTGATAAGTTCTTAATGAGAAGGAAAATAAGACAGAACACGTCCTACTTATCATATTTCTGCTTTTCCGAAACAATGTCAACATATTGACGTATTGCATGGTTAGCTTTCAAATCTTCAGACCCTATAATTACCTGCACAATGATTACAGAAGTTATTTAAACACACACATACATACACACTTCTCACAAATTACAATACATTTTTCTTAAAACAATTCATTGCAGACCAAAAACCATTTCATCATAGAGGAATGGAATATACAAGAAAAATACAGTTACATAGCCCAACATGAAATATCTTAATATCTTACTTTGTATGGGTTATAAAGGAACTTCCGTGCCAGTTGTTCGACCTCCTTTGGCCAAGTAGCACTCCAATACAAAGTTTGACGGTCTGGTCGGATCTAAGTAAAACAAAAACCAAATTAGATGACCAGAAAAATAAAGAAACCTTACAAATATGAGTCTTCAGTGATCATATTTTCCAAATCAAGTTGGATTAATTGGTAGGTACAACTAGTACAATAGTTAGGGGACAAACGAGGAAAATATCATTGTTTTCAGGCCAAATTAGATTCTTTTAGGCTTTAAAAATAAACTAAAATTGAAAATGAAATTTAAGAAATCGAGCTCAAATCCCTGTTAGCCGATGCACTACCAACCAGTGTAGTCAGTATCGCATCATACCATGGTCCTGCAATGCAAATCAGGAGCTCTATCTTTTCTAGGTGTGAATCGCAGAGCATATTGCCAGAATCAGTCTCTAGCCATATTGCCCGATTTCTGGTACAACAAGGGTCACATCACACCTACTGGAAGTTGGGTCATCATGTGTGATTGAAGTTTTTTAGACAATACTTCCGAATTTAGGCAGCAGTAGCAGCCACTGTTTGCAGATTCTAGCAGTAACGACACTGGGTTTTTTGGGAGACTATATAGCTGATTTGTGCAGAGCAGCAAGTAGTCACTATTATACTAATTTATACTGCTGCTTTTGTGAACTGGGCGGCAGAAAAGCAACTATTGTTTGCTAAATTTATGTAACAGGCAGCCACTTACTTTTGCCTAGTGGTTGTTATTATGCAGTAACAGTGTTTGTTTTGGAGCTTATATGACACTTTCTTTATGTTAAAATTCCCTAGATTATTTATGTTTTTAAAGTTATTCATCATGAATTTGTGCCTTTACATATCTTATTCAACACAAACTATTTTTATTATTGATCAGGAATTGTAAAAGCATCTCTAATGGGAATTGCTTGCAAGAGTTGTATTTCAATAAAAGCGTTATTTTAATGTCAGTCCTACAAACATGAGTTACTTAAAATCAAGATTCAATCAGTGATTCAGAAAATAACTTTTCCAATTCGCGGTTTGTAATCCGATTTAACTACCATGCTAGTAATATAGCTACTAGCTAGAACATTACTCATAACATTACTCATAATAAGTGAATGAAGCATCAACTTGACTATGGCAAATAATACCATACTAAGCTATTTCATGAAATTTTACTATCTCAAAATATTGACCACATCATAAAATAAAGCAACCTGAGAAACAATCTTCCGCAGCTGAGGATCAAACCCCATATCCAACATCCTATCAGCTTCATCCAATACAAGATATGTGACCCTCTGCAAGTTGGTATGATTTGATTCAAGCATATCAATTAACCTTCCGGGAGTGGCAATTACAATTTCGACACCTGTTAAGAAAAATTAACAGAAGCAAAGACAAATTCATGATTATTGTTAGCATGTAAATAAGCTTTTCAAATAAATAACGTTGCTTTTTATTTTTTCTTCAATTTCTTAGTTGCTTTAATTTTCTTGATTGTTGATTTTAGTCTTCTTAATTTAAGTTATTAGTTTTATAAGATATAATAAGAAAAATGATCCTTTTTAGTGTATTTTGCAAAATAGAGGACTGAACGCCATCAGTCAGGGGGCCACAGCTTAGCATGCAAGTGGCTGAAAGCAAGCGTTGAGCACCCAAAACAGAGCACTCAACACCCACAGCTTGAGCGACTCTTGATTTTCCCTTAAAAGACACTCCACGGTCTACCCTTAAATTTCTCTATTTAAAGAGAAATCTATTTCGGACGCTACCTGCTTGATAAAAAATTCTGTTATAAATTTGATTGTTTTATATTTATTTTCTCAAGATTTTGATTTTACAATTAATTTCTCTTTAATCTGCTCTTGTAAAAAGAAACTAAAATAGTACAATTAGTGAAAATATTAGATTGACAAAACATTCAGTCAAATCCCTGTTGGAACAGTACTCATATTTATTCTTGCTACTTCTATTATTTGGTGTACTTGCCAAAGGCATAGCGGCTATGTAAAGAAGGAATAAAAAATTGTACAAATGGGCAACAAACAGTCCGCAAGTTAATTTACAAAAGTTGTAGCTTTGTATACTTCAACACATACCTTTCTGGAGATCACGCACCTGGGGTCCCTTCGGAACCCCACCATAGATGCATGTACTCTTAATCCTAGATGATGCACCAAATTTAGTAGCCTCTTGTTGTATTTGAACAGCAAGTTCACGAGTTGGAGCCAATACTAACACAATAGGTCCATCTCCAGGATCTGAAATATATTGTCAACAAATGGACAGCAAAAAGAAAGAGAACAAAGTCAAAAAACCGCACCCTTACATTCAATATGAAATGTGATCACCATGGCTGTTTCCTTATTTACATACCTAGAATCGGCTGAGCATTAACATGCACAATGGCAGGTAATAAGTAAGCAAGTGTCTTCCCTGAACCTGTTTCAGCTATTCCTATGAGATCACGCCCCTTCAAAGCCATGGGCCAACCTTGAGATTGAATGGGTGTAGGCTCAGTAAATCCAGCTTTTGTAATTTCTTGCATCACGTATTCTGGATGAAATCAAGGCATAAAATTAGTATGCTGTTTAAAGATGTCATCCCATAATCTGAAAATAACTTTTGCAAGATAATCATGACATAATAATTATAAACAAAATGTTCTTTCTCCTTTATTTTGAGTTATATATTCTGCAAATAGGAAGCTTTGACCACGTCAATTTACTTAAATCACACGCCATCTTCTGAATAAAATAAGCAACCAATTCCTCACCCATTAGGAAAATATTTTTAGCATACTATTTTTCTTGACAATCTTTCCCATTGAACTAATAATCCTTCCAAAGTACCAATTTTTGTCAATGTGTTATGCAAAATAAAGCAATAATGAGAAGATGAGTCATGTACTTTAACCTGAAGAAGATGGAAAGTAAAAC